>OHSH01000127.1_pt1 | contig 60573 bp, 48 predicted proteins | sample 1578611 | NCBI WGS metagenome assembly OHSH01 (sample SAMEA3879576, study PRJEB24766) | human gut metagenome | biome: human-associated habitat; feature: feces | place: USA | collected 1985/1987 | reverse complement strand
ATAACCTTCCGAGAACAACAAAACCTGAGCAGGTCTGTTTGCCGTACACAAAAATCACGCTTTCTGCATGAGCCGGCTTCGCTTGAGCCGAAAAATGTAATGTTCGGCACTCCACGGATTGCCCTCCTTAAAAAAGAAAGGTGCTGCTGCAAATATGACTTGATTTTGCAACAGCCCCTTTCGTAAAGCCGGATTGCTTATTTCCAGCTCATTCTTGAATTATATACATTGTTGACCGCTTCGATATAACAAATAAAGGACGGATGATTATAGTCGTTGCTCGTAAGATATTTGTTTTTGAGCCGCAAATACTGTTTTCGGACTAAATTCCATTTCCCTTTGCGTTTAATGAAATCAACCTTTTCCCGTATTCCCGAAGAATTCGGCGCTTGATTCCAATAGTATCTGTCGTAATAGATGAACCCCGTTTTTTCGTGGATCAGTCGATACATTCGGTCTTGTGCATCCGTAACCACAATGCAGACATCTATTGAAAATAAAGTCTGATTGCCTTGGCTGAAATAACGACGCTTTGTTGTGAGCGAGGAAGTGGAATCCTCGCAACTACCCCAACCGTTCATATATAGGGCTTTATTAAAGGCTTTCCTCGCACATTCTTTGAGTTTGCGGCAATCATCAAAATCTTCACAGCGGACAATTTCAAGGTTATAGTCCAAGTCTATCGACTGCGAAGCATTTTGCACGATGAGGTTTTTAGCGCCGCTGCCCACAAGATAAAAGGTTGAACCAATGTCATAGTCCTCTTTCAAGGTATGGCAAAAGTCTTGCATAATTTCTCCGCACACGCTGCGCACACGGCTTAGGTATTTCTTATCTTCTACATATTCAAACATAAAAGCTCCTTTCATCCCCAAACCGTCCATTCAGCTCTTGGTGAGCTAAATCGTATTATTATACTTATGGTGACAGGTTGTGTCAACCTTTTTATTAAAAAAGTTGCGATTTTCCGGCGCAACCCTTTATAATCCCATCATCTCACGGATAATACGGTCGCTCATCTTGACCGATCCAACGAGAACGAGCATATTAAAGAGCAGTTCGCCTACATAATTCCATACCTGCGTGACCGCTGCCGCATCAGGGTTTACCAAGGGCGGTGAGGACGCAAAAAGCGAGAAGATGATGCAGAACAGCACGATCACTGCTCCCTCCAAGCAAACGGCGCAGTAGCTTTTGATGAAGGACTTGCCCACATTCTGACTCGGTTCACCGGCGAAGGTGGAAAGCGGAATGGCTGCAATGCCGAAGTTTTTGACGGGAACAGCGTAAAAAATCAAGATAATTTCTTCCTGCGGTTCACGAGGATGAGCAAAACCGATGCACATATTATCACTGCCGAAGCGGGTGATGTGATTTCGGTTGAGCTTGAAATTGAAAAGGGAAGGGTCGATATTGTCATCGGAGCGGAGGGCGATGAATCGATTTATTTCGGCAATGATGTGGATTCGGGGAAGTTTGACCTTCCGGTTTCGGCCGCAGGACAATACAAAGTGACGGTCGAAGCGCGCGGCGCGGCGGGGGACACCGCCGCTTCTGCAATGCCGAATGCGGCAGAAGAATAACCTCCGGAATCCTCAGGGCTGTTGTTCACCGAGAAGCACTCCAAGCCGCTCGAATTCGTTGTTCTCAACATTGTAAACGCGGAGACGGCAATAAGATGTTTTGTGTGTATGCTTTCTGTTGTCCCACGGAATACCGTTCACGATGTGGTAAACAACGCTTATTACGCCGTTATGGGTCACAACGAGAATGTTTCCGTTGTGATTACGGTTTTTTTCGACAAAATCTTCGAACCATGCTTTGATTCTGTCAAAAAAAGCATGGGGACTTTCGCCGTCGGGGTAAGGTTCGTCGAAACCGAGGGTGCTGAAAAAAACGCCCGGATATTCGCGCAGTGCATCGGTGTTCAGCATTCCGCTGAGTTTGCCGTTGTTGATTTCGCGCAGGCGCGGTTCGGGGTGCACGGGCAGCCCGAGTGCATCCCCTGCAATGCCGGCGGTCTGCATGGTGCGCGGAAGATCGCTGGCGATTATTTCGGTAATGTCGCAGGATTTTAGCTTTTCGGCCATTTTTTGTGCCTGCAATACTCCGGAGGGCAAAAGCTCGAGATCGCTCCACCCGCCGCGATAGCGTTCATCGTCCTTTCCGTGCCTTGCGAAAATAATTCTCATAAATTTCTCCGTGTTTTCAGCTTATTTCGGGGAGTTTGCTTACACGATTTCCCAAACGAACGCAACGGTATCGCGAACTTTGATGTCTTCGGGCTCGATGCAGTCCGGGACTGCTGCCGACCGCTTGAGAGAAGCGCGCTCAATTGCATAACCGGTGGGGGATATTAAATCGATTTCACTCCAATCGTAGTTGACGGTGAGCAGCCTGCCCAATTCAACACCGGAGGCACGGCAGAGGATCTGCGCCTTTTCGCGTGCGTTTTCTGCGGCGGCCTCAAGCAGAGCGCTTTTTACGGCAGAGCCGTCGCGCACGGTGAAGCGAATCGAAAGCTCGGGTTCGGCCTTGCTTTCGGCAATTGCATTCAATGTTCTTTCAAGCATATCCCTGTCAAAATCGAACGACAGGCGCGTGTTGTACGAACAATTGTATCCGACAAAAACACGTTGATAAGTTCCCTTGGAATTGCGAACGCTGTCATACTCGGATGAAACACCAAAGTTTATGGTTTTGAGCGCATCTTTTGAATGCCCGGCCGAAACGGCGGCATTGCAAACGGCTTCGACCGCTGATGAAGCATCGGCCAGAGCTTCGGAATAGTTTTTGCTTTGACCCCTGATATCCATTTCGATAACGATGAAATCGGGTTTTGCGGAGATATTGCCGACTCCGCGGACGGTAATGGTTCTTTCCATAAACTTTCCTTTTCCGTGACTGAAAATATCACAACAAACCATAAACTGAATTTACGACCCGAGCAGCCGTATTAAAGCTGCGGCACATATAAAAGCTTTCAAGCAGCACACCGCACCGCACAACGGCACTGCATCGGACGGATTCGTTCTGCTGAAAACCTTGCAACAGGCTTAAAAACAGCGTTTGTTTTATCGGTGTTCCATAGTTTACCACGAATGCGCAGATTTTTCAACGTGTTTTCATAGAATTGTCGAAATTTTGTGCGCCTAAGTGTTTGACAACCGATTTTCGCGGATTTATGATCCGAATGCTTCGCGGACAGCGAAAGCACTTCGGGCAAACCTGAACCGAAGAGCTTTCGGATTTTACATGCCTGCGGATGCAGTTTTTGCAAAATCCGGCATATGGGGAATAAAACAGAAACGGAAGAAAAGGCATCCTTTCGGAATAAAGCTCAAAACAAAGCACACCGCATTTGTGAGCATACGGTGCAGAACCGGCAAATTCAAAATAATTCCGTAAAAAACACAAAATAAATTTTCTCTTGCTTCGGAACCGACGTGACATGCGAAAAAACACGACACATATATTATTTTTTGCAGGAAAAACATATTGCCAACCGATTGGAACGGCGGTATAATAAGGGCGGCAGGGGAGTCGGGTCTGTGGTTGAAAGTCGATGCCAGTCGCAGGCGAAACGATCCACATAAGCGGGGCAAAGTTCCCGTGAGCATGGTGCGGCTTAGATGTAAGTCCTGTCGTGCGGCATTCCGAATCGAATGCGGTGCGAGAGTGGCAGTAGTGGGCGGCGTAAAGCTCAGTAGCGAACCCACCGACAGGCGAGTGTGGGGGCAAAAACCAGGTCAGCCGACTCCATGTGCCAAAATACAAAAAGGGGTATTATACCAAATGTTTGAAGACAAAGTACTGGTTTGCAAGGATTGCGGCCAAGAATTCACTTTCACCGCAGGTGAACAGGAATTCTATGCAGAAAAGGGTTTTGACAACGCACCCGCTCGCTGCAAAGCGTGCAGAAGGAACCGCAAGCCCGCAGCCCGCGGCGAGTCCGGCCGCGTAATGTACGACGCAATCTGCGCAGAATGCGGCAGACCCACCAAAGTTCCGTTCGAACCCAAGACCGACAAGCCCATCTATTGCAGCGACTGCTTCGCAAGGCGCAGGGGCTGAGGACAGCCGAAAAGCATCAACCTTTTTGAAAAGGGTGTTTGCAGGCTGCCGTTTCTCTGTTAATTAGTCCGATTCTGCCTGCTTTTCATGCAAGTGGCGGCAGAGCTTCATTATTAATAGATTTCTGAACAACATGGCCGACGGATTGCGTCGCAGGAAAAGCTCCTGCGGCGCAGTTTTTTTGCCGAAAAGGTGTGTTTAAGCCTCTTTAAACAGGGCAGACCCGGGAAACCCCGCCTTATTACAACTCCGGGCTTGACTTTTTCTTCGAAGGGAGTATAATCACAGATAAAAGATGAATTATTGTTTCATTTCGATTTAGAAAGGGAAATCTCTCCCGATGTGTTGCCGAATTGGCTTTTGGCAGCCGTTTTTTTACGCTCGGGAAGAGATTGCAGCCATGTGTTGCAGCCATGTGTTGCAGCCATGTGATTGAAGTGAAACGGTTGCAGGAGGAACAGGAAATTGATATTCGGGAAACACATCAATCGCTACTACATTAAAAATGCACCCGTGCTGATTTTGGGCGTACTTGCACTTATCCTGGTTGATTACTTCCAGCTCAGGATACCGGAGCTTTATCGTATGCTTATTAACGGCATGAACGGCGAGCTCATATTTGTGAACGGGGAATATGTGCCGTTTAACCTTGATTTTCTTCTGGATAATATTTGTCTTCCGATAATCACTATCATTGTTATAATGGTCATCGGCAGATTCCTTTGGCGTGTCTGCTTCTACGGCTCGGCGATCCGCGTCGAAACGGATCTTCGCAACAAAATGTTCAATCACTGCAAGGATCTTTCTCAGCAGTATTATCAGGTGAACAAAGTCGGCAATCTCATGAGCCTTTTCACCAACGATCTTGACACGATTCAGGAATGTTTCGGCGACGGTATCATGATGTTCCTTGATGCTGCATTCCTCGGCATTCTTGCACTCGTTAAAATGTGGCGCATGGACAAGCTTTTGACGGGACTTTCAATGATTCCCATGGTTCTGCTGCTTATAATCGGCACGATCGTCGGAAGAGCCATGATGCGCAAATGGGAGATCCGCCAGCAGGCCTTTTCGGATCTGTCGGATTTTGCACAGGAGAGTTTTTCGGGCTTTGCCGTTATAAAGGCATTTGTAAAGGAGCTTAAAGAGCTTGCCGCGTTCCGCAAACTGAATGTGTTAAACGAGAATGTCAACGTTGATTATACGAAAATTTCCGTAACGCTGAACATTCTTATCTCACTGCTTGTGGAATCCGTTATCTGCGTTATCTTGGGCTACGGCGGATACCTTGTTTACCAAAAGAAATTCGATGCCGGACAGCTTGTTGAATACATCGGATATTTCAGCTCCATAGTCTGGCCGATCATGGCGGTTTCGATGCTTATCGAAAAAACTTCGCGCGGCAAAGCCTCTCTCAACCGTGTAAGAGAGCTGCTCGATGCCGAAATAAACGTTAGTGATGCTCCGGGCGCGGTTGATATCGGTTCGGTGAAGGGCAAAATTGAAATGCGGAACCTGAATTTTCGCTATCCGGACGGTGAATTCGATGTGCTTCGGAATGTTTCGTTCACGATCGAACCCGGCGAAAACGTCGGCATAGTGGGAAAGACCGGTGCGGGAAAGACAACGCTGGTTGACCTTATCCTGCGCATATACAATGTTCCGGACGGAACGCTCTTTGTTGACGGACACGATGTAAACAGCGTTACGCTGCATTCCCTTCGCGAAAACTGTTCGTATGTTCCGCAGGACAATTTCCTTTTCTCGGACACGATCGCAAACAATATCGCCTTTGCATTCGATGAAACGGACAAAGCCGCCGTTAAACGGGCGGCGGAGCTTGCGGATGTTGACGATAATATTGTTGAGTTTAAAGACGGATACGACACCGTCCTCGGCGAACGCGGCGTGACTGTATCGGGCGGGCAGAAACAGCGAATTTCCATTGCACGCGCACTGCTTAAGAATGCACCGATACTGATTCTTGACGATTCCGTGTCCGCTGTTGATACGAGCACCGAGCAGGTGATACTTAAAAACCTGCGTGAAACACGTGCGGGGAAAACAACAATACTTATTGCACACCGAATCTCAACGATTCAGGATATGGACAAGATTATCTTTATGGATGACGGGCGCATTGTCGCTGTCGGAAAGCACGATGAGCTGCTCGAACGCTGTGAAGAATACCGCAAAACCGTTGAGCTGCAAAAGCTTGAGGATGAGTTCGGAGGTAAGTGATTATGCATGAATACTATCCCCTGCTGCTTGCGGGCGGCATTATCGGACTGATTTCGGTTGTTCTTATAATTGCATATGCAACCGTAAAAGATAAAAAACAAACCATGGGGTTTGAACGTCATATGAATGACGGAGAGATTACCCGCCGCCTTATGGCATACGCAAAACCCTATGCGCTGAGATTTGTTTTCGTGGGCATCGTTATGCTGTTCACGATTGCATTCGACATTGTATCTCCGCTCATCATCGGCGGCATTGAGGATATGATCGTTACCGATTTCAAGCTGAACAAACTGTTCATAATGGTCGGAATGTATGCAGGAATACTGATTGTTTCCATGGTCGGCGCATATGTTCAGGCTATTGTGCTGCAAAAGACAGGTCAGCGAATCATCTCCCATCTGCGCGAGGATCTTTTTACCCATATCGAGAGCCTTTCGCACGAACAGATGAACGAGATTCCCATCGGAAAGCTTGTGACCCGCATCACAAACGACACGAACGCAATTTCACTGATGTTCACAACGCTGCTTGTGAATCTTGTGAAGAACTTTTTCGTGCTGACGGGCGTCCTTGTTGCAATGTTTTTCCTGAACTATGAATTGACACTGATGGTGCTGTGCATTGCGCCGTTCATAGTGCTTTTCACCGTTATCTTCCGCAAGTTCTCGCGCAGAGCATACCGAAAGATTAAAGACAGAACGACCGATATAAACACCTATCTTTCCGAAAATCTTTCCGGCATCAAAATCACTCAGATTTTCAACCGCGAGGAGGCGAAGGAACGTGAGTTCGACAAAAGGAGCAACCTTCTGGGCAGGGCGAAACAGGAGCAGATACTTGTGTTCGGCATATTCAGACCCCTTGTCTATATGCTTTACATAACAACCGTGATGTGCCTTTTCTACCTTGGCGGCAAGGGCTATCTTGACGGAACGACATTCCTCGGGCAGACGCTGACGGCAAGCACGATCGTTTCGTTCTACATGTACATTGCCACTTTCTTCAACCCCATTCAGAACCTTGCGGAGCAGTTCAACTGGCTTCAATCCGCATTTGCTTCCGCCGAAAAGGTGTTCACAATTATGGACATTAAACCGAAGCTTACGGATGCACCGGATGCGATTGAGCTTGACGAGGTTCGCGGCGAGATTGAATTCCGCGACGTTTGGTTCAGTTATGTACCCGGCGAATGGGTACTCAAGGGCGTTTCGTTCAAAGTCAATCCGAAGGACACGGTTGCGTTTGTCGGTTCGACCGGCTCGGGCAAAACAACGATTCTTTCGCTTATCTGCCGCAACTACGAGTTCCAGAAGGGCGAAATCCTGATTGACGGAATCGATATCCGAAAGATAAAGGCTGCATCGCTGCGCCGGCATTTCGGGCAGATGCTTCAGGACGTTTTCCTTTTCTCGGGCACGATACGCAGCAATATTCTGCTGCGCGAAGAGGGAATTTCCGACGAGGAGGTCATGGAGGCCTGCCGTTACGTAAACGCGGATCACTTTATCAACAAGCTTGAACGCGGGCTGGATGAACCCGTGCGCGAACGCGGCAACAATTTCTCCGCCGGTCAGCGGCAGCTGCTCTCTTTCGCAAGGACGATAATCCACAAGCCCGCCGTCATGATCCTCGACGAGGCGACCGCGAATATAGACACCGAAACCGAACAGCTGATTCAGAATTCGCTTGAAAAAATGATGAATATCGGCACGATGCTTATCGTTGCGCACAGACTTTCCACGATTCAGCATGCGGATAATATCATTGTTCTTTCAAACGGAAAAATCGTTGAACAGGGCAATCATCATGAGCTGCTTCAGAAACACGGCAGATACTATCAGCTTTACACACTGCAATACCATCGCGAACAGATGAAAAGTGCGCGCGCGTGAGATGAACCCTGAAGCGCAGAAAGCAAAAATCAAACGGTGAAACCGTTGCTGCAATTCAAAACCCGGGCATAAGCGAGAATGCCCGGGTTTTTGCATATAAACATTGTGCTTCCGAAACTTCGGTGCGGGAAATAAATCCGAACATGAATCGATAACCCTGCTCAGGCAGTCCTTTCAAAAAGGTACACTTTCACGGAAAAGCATTCGTTCCCGGGCATTTTTCCGGAAACGATCCGAACAGCTTCGAAACCCATGTTTTCATACAAACATTTTGCGGGTTCATTGCCGACCAATGCCTCAATGCTGTGAATGCCGGGAAAATTCTTGAGAGCGTATTCTGCAAGCTGCCTGCCTATGCCGCATACTGCTCGGCGGAAGCAGCAGTCAATGCCGGTGCGGCGCAAATGAAAATCTTAAAACACTGCTAATCTATGTCATGTTTTTGCGAAAGTCGGCTATGGATATTCTAAATATCTGTTGCAAAGGCGCGGAGGATATGATACAATAAAAATATACAGGCAACGGACTTTTTCGCATACGGCGGAGAAAAAACGAAAGTGAAGCGCATCGCCGCAATTTAATGCGAAAAGCATTCGGCTGCTTTATTCGGAGGGAGCGCATGGCAATTCGTTTGTTCGGAAAACACAGAAACAAAACCGAAAAGAAAGCAGAAATGAAATATAACGAAGGCATGACTTTTATCGCCAACGGGTATTGGGAGGAAGCGTTTGCGCCGATTTGCGAAGCTGCCAAGCTCGGGCACCGCGGAGCGACCGGGCAGCTTGCAATGATGTATTTTTTCGGTAAAGGCTGTGAATGTAATAAAAACGAAGGAATGCGCCTTTTGAAACTTTCGGCAGAAATGGGAAACCCGTATTCCTGCTATGCTTTTGCGGCGTTGTTTGATAACGGGGCTGCGGGCATAACGGCGGAGGAAGCGGAGACGATGTGCCGCATTGCCGCCGAAGCAGGCGTGGAAGAAGCGGAGGAAAGGCTGAAGCGCGGGTTCGGAAACCAAAGACAGATTGAAAAGGATTAAACGATGGTTTTTCAGCCCCGAGTTTTGCGGCCTGCTGTGCAAAACCATCCGAAAACGCGGGAGAAGCAGGAAAGAAATATAAACAGGAAATATAAATATGAAATTCAGGATAATTGAGGAAGCGTGGGGGATCAACCGAAAAACGGGGGAACGGAAAGTCCGCAGAACGGCGGAGCGGATCTTTACCCCGGAGGCGGGGCAGATAATCGAATTTCCGCTCGGCAGGCGGAGGTTCGGCATTGTTTCGGCCGATGAGGAGCGCGTTGTGCTTCGGGTGCAATGTGAAAATTCGGCCGATGAAAAAGAGTTTATTATTGAATGCGGTGCCGGCGGATTCTATAACCCGCGTTCATGTGACGGAGGTTATCGGTATCTGTTCGATTTCGACACTGATGAACCGCAAGGCAGACCGTCCGCGGGGAGACGCAGGGGAAAGGAAAGCAGGTATTCAATTGCAATCAAGGTCGAAAAGGCTGCGGGGGAGCATGATTACACGCAAAGCAAGTTCTTCGGCTCGCCGACAGTGCCGAACGAATGGGTTGAAAGATTCTATGACGACATAATCTTCCTTGCACAGATAAGGCTTTCCGATATTGCCGAATATGACCCGGACAACATACTTCCGCACAGCGGCTATCTGTATTTCTTCCTTGATGCGGAGATGTATCCGTCAGATCAGCTCTATGTTTGGGTCGAATATTACAACGGAGAGCCGGATACGATGATTGACGATTTTAACGAGCTTTCACCGCTTCCGTGCGGACTTAACGAGGATTGGCTGATTTCGTTCGGTGCTGCGCCGCCCGATGCGGACGGGACAAAACTTCTGGGGCTGCCGTCCGGTGCGGCGGGAGAGGATGCAAGCCTTCCGAAGCTCCTGCTGCAATACGACCCGCTCGATTTTGAAGGAGTTCCCTATCTTGAGAACGTTGACGGGTATGCGTATGTGCTGTTCGGCAGGGATGAAAAGGATTTTGACGGAGCTGTCTATAAGGTTGACAGAACATAACCGACCGAACAAAAATGCCGAAACGGCGGGAACTTCGATAAGAAAAAGTACGTAAAGTTATAAAAAACTGCTGCTAAGGAGATGGCGGATAAATGGCATACAGTGAAAAATCCGCGGCGCGTTTGGCTGCGCTGCACGAAGAAATCGAAGCGCGGAAGGAACATGAATTCGCCGCACCGACATACAGGGATGCGGCGGCACTTGCCGAAATAAGGCAGACGGTGTTCAATCAGCTTGAATCGGAGCATGAACACGACAGGGACACTGTCGAGGACAGCATCGCGGTGCTGCGTTATCTTGCCGAGAACTATGAAAACATGGGACGGACTGCTTGTGCGCTGCCTTTGCGGAAAAAGGTGCTTGAGCTTGATGCCGAACTTGCGGCACGGTTCAAAAACAGGGAAGGAATCGAATCGGATTATTATTGCGCATTAAAGGCGCGCAATCGCTACGGAAGGGACGAATGCGCCGACCTGCGGGAACTTGCGGCGGGGCTTCTGCCTTTGGATAAACAAATTCAAATCGAAAAAAACGTTTTTGAAAACTATCCGATGCTTGTGCGCGACAGAGTTGAACTATCGGAAGAGTATCTTGCGGTTATCGATGAGGTTGAGCGGCTGCTCGAGGAAGAATGCGGAGAAAATGCGCATCCGCTTGAGACAGCGCAGGCAAAAGCGAGGCTTTTGAGTGAGCGCGGAATCCTTTGGCGGTCCGAAATGCAGTTGAATCCGGGAGTTCTGTTCGATTGAAAAGCAGAGAACCAATCCGGAAATGAACAAATGCCGAAAAGCCGGCAAAAACAAAACGAAAGCAGAAACCATAAAACAACAGAGCAAAGGGGTGCTGCCGTGAACATAAGCTATAACAAACTTTGGAAACTGCTTGTGGACAAAAAAATGAGCAAGGCGGATCTGCGTCGGGCAACGAAGCTTGCGCCGAACACAATGACAAACCTCCGTCGGGATAAATATGTTTCGCTGGAGGTGCTTGTTCGCATATGCGAAGTGCTCGATTGCGATATCGGCGATATTGTCGGCGTTTGCAGGGATGATGCAGCGGGGAATTTGCAGAAAAATCCGACAGAATAAATGAAGCTGCATGAACCGGGTTCGGCTTTCGAAAAAAATAAATGTCGCCGTCGGAGCGACCTGCACGGACACGGGATATGGCATAATATGCTTGTCAGAGGACGGCAGGGAAAAATTTGAAAGAAAGGAAGTTTTCGCGGCACGCGAAAACCATGGTCCCGAAAATGAAAACGAATCCGAAGGGCAAAGGCTTTATGAAAAAGGGCTTGAACTTATCAAAAATCTCAATTGGAGCGCGGCAAGGCAGCAGAAACGGCGTTTTTGAATATACTGCGCCGGACGGAACGAAGGCGAAACGCTGCTATCGGGACGACAAGGAATCGAGCTTTTCATAAAAGTGAAAAGAAACGGGGAAAGAGAATTGAAACGCGGGCTTAATATTAATGCCGAAGAGAGGAGTTATCTTATAACTGCTGTCGTTGTTGCCTGTGCAATAGCGGCGCGGGTAATCTCAAAGGCGGGTATTGCTGCGGATACAATGGGCTTGATACGCTCCGTGCTTTATATCGGGCTTTATTTTGTTTGGGGAATTTCAATCAAAAAGCGTGTGATGCAGGCACAGGTTCAACGGTACCTGACGGCTATTGTCGGAATGATGATATTTTGGTTCATTGTGCGCACAATGAAATATTTTTTTGTCGCGGACATCGATGCAAAGAGACAGCTGTGGTACCTTTACTATTTTCCGATGCTGTTCATTCCGCTCCTGTCCTTCTTTGTTGCATTATCGCTCGGAAAAACAGAGAAGTACAGGCTTCCCCGAAGGGCATTGCTGCTCTGCATTCCCACGGTGTGCCTGCTGCTGTTTGTGCTCACAAACGATTTTCACGAGTGGATTTTTCGTTTTCCCGAAGGGCAGCCGCGTTCGGATGCAAACGGAGTGTATTCGATCGGGTTTCTGTTTGTTGCCGGCTGGGAAATTATCTTCGCGGTTGCGGCACTGGTGCTGCTGCTTGCAAAAAGCAGGTTTTCGTCGAAAAGAAAATACCTGCCTGCAATAATACTGACATGTTCGGTTGCGTATGCGGCAGTGTATGCAAACGGTACACGCTGGATGCAGGTCATCGGAGGCGATCTGACGGCGGTACAATGCCTTTTTGTGGCGACATTGCTTGAAACATGTATCGCCTGCGGGTTGATCCCGACAAATACAGGTTACGGTGCGCTGTTTTCGGCAGCGACCATGCGTGTTCAGATTGCGGATGAAAAATACAATGTTTGCTATGCTTCCGCAAATGCGCTCGAGCTGCCTGCCGAACTGATGCGGCTTGCAGAGGTGGGCGATGTTGACACCGGAGACGGCTTTTTGCTGCGGAGCAGCAGGATTCCGGGCGGACATGTGCTTTGGATGGAAGATATATCCGCAATTAACGAATTGCTGGAGGAACTTGAGTCGAACCGTGCCGAGATTGCGGAGAGTAACAATCTTGAACGTGAAAATTATAACACAAAATTAAGAATCAATGCACTGCGCGAAAAAAACAGACTGTACGACCTGCTTCAGGAACAAACGGCGCGCGGCATAGATTTGCTGGATGATATTTTCGGGCAATACGAAGATTCCGCGGAACCGAAGGAACGGCGTAAGCTGCTTGCAAAGGCAGCGGTCGTCGGTGCATATATAAAAAGACGCGGCAACCTGATGTTCATCGGAGAGAAAAGCGACGTGACCGATACTGCCGAACTCGGGCTTTGCCTTAACGAATCGTTTGCGAATATTGAACTTTTCGGTGCAGAATGCGCACTGTCCGTACCCGTGCGTGTGCGGATACGAACGGAAGACGCAATTAGCACCTATGATTTTTTTGAAGAAATAATCGAAGCTGCAATGGATGACCTGCGTTCGGTTTGGCTGAAAGCACACACTGTTGAAGAGAGGGTAGTATTCTGCATCGAGGTTGAAACCTCTGCCGACCTGAGCGGGAATACCAAAGTTTACAGCGGTGGAAAAACGGAAGAAGACGTTTGGCGGTTCACATTTGCAGTGAGAAAGGAGGGAGCAAAAGAATGAAGATCTTCTGTTCGATTTCGACAGCCGGGCGTTCGCTGCTGCCTGCCGCATTGTTCGGAGCGGTGCTTATTTCACTTGCTGCCGCCGTTCTCGTCTTTCAAATGCGAAGGGAAAAATGGCTGCAAGCGTTGAACACGACCGCCTTTTTGCTTCTGTTCGTGTTGCTGAACGTGGTTTTTTCGAAAATCGACAGGCAGGGTGATACGCATGGTTCGATTGATTTGCTGACAGGATTGCTGTGGATAATCGTTTGCACCGCTGCGGTTACGGGAATGCTTGAGATACTGCTGCTCCGCAAACAAACGGGAAAAACTATCGGAAGGAATTCCGTGAAGCAGGCGATAGATTCGCTGCCGTCCGCAATTTGCTGGTTTACGGAGGAAGGCACGGTAAAGCTTTGCAATCTGCAAATGTACAGGCTTTTTCGCATGCTTGCGGGCAGAGATCTTCAGATGTATGCGGAGATTTGCACAGCTTTGGAGGACTGCCCGGAAGGGAATACGAACAGCAGACAAATCGGGGTGATACGCCTTTCCGGGGAAAGACAGACTTATCTGTTTCCCGACGGGAGTGTGTGGAAGTATTCCCGAAAGGAAATTGCCGCAAGCGACGGAAGACGCTATATTGAGGCAATGTTTTCAAACGTTACGGGTTTGTACGAGAAGAATCTTGAGCTTCGGCGGCAAACGGAGCAGTTGAAGCTTATTTCGCGCGAATTGAAAAAACTTTCGGAACATGTGCTTGAATTGACAAGGGAGAGCGAGATACTTGCGGCAAAAACCCGCCTGCACGACAGAATAGGCGCGGGCTTGATTGCGATTCGGCAGACTCTTTTGGGAACGCAGACAGCGGAGGAGGGCGCAAAAGCACTGCAAGCGTTCCGCAATGCCGTGCGCATGATAAAATCCGATAATGAATCCGTTTCCGAAAAAGGAGAACTCGCGGAGCTCATGCAGGATGCAGAGGCGATAGGCATGCGCATTGAGCTTTCCGGTGAACTGCCGGAAGATACGGATTTGCGGAAAGTTTTCCTTATTGCAATACGTGAATGCCTCACAAACGGTGTTCGCCATGCGGATGCAACGCTTATACATGCGGAAATTGTGCGGAAGAACAAAAGCATATTGTTATATATAACGAACAACGGAAAGCCCCCGGAAGGCGTTGTTGTGCCGAAAGGCGGGCTGTTGAACCTTTTGCGTTATGTTGCGGATTGCGGAGGAAAAATGAAAATCGAATCGCTGCCGCAGTATGTGCTGTCGATTGAACTGCCGTCGAAAAACGGGGAAATTGAGAAGGAATGACAGAAAAAAGATAAAAACGGTGAAAACAGGGGCTCGAAAAATGAAAAAAATACTGATAGTCGAGGATCAAAGAATGCCGCGGGAGAATATGGAGCGCATGATCGCGGAAAGCGGACGATATGAATCTGCGGGCAGCATCAGCGATGCCGGACTTGCGCTTGCGCGCTGCTGCCGCATTCCTGTTGACTTGATATTGATGGATGTCTGCACGGCGGGCAATCGGGACGGCATAGAGGCTGCGGCAGAGATTAAAGCAAAGTTTCCGAATATCAAAATCATTATTGTAACATCAATGGCCGAAGTCGGATTTTTGGACAGGGCAAAAGCGGCGGGTGCGGACAGTTTCTGGTACAAGGATATAAGCCGTGAAAAACTCATTGATATTATTGACAGAACCATGGCAGGGGAGAAGATTTTTCCGGATGCAACGCCGACGGTTCGGCTTGGCCTTGCGGACAGCACGGAACTGACCGCGCGCGAAATAAATGTGCTTAGGCTTGTGTGCGACGGGCTTGAATACGGGGAGGTTGCGGAGCAGCTGAATATTTCGGAACGCACGGTCAAATACCATGTTTCAAACATCTTATCAAAAACGGGTTATGCGAACAAAACCCGCCTTGCAATTGCCGTTACGAACAAAAAATTTATCATCCCGAGGATTCCGGAGGATTCGAGCGACTTGCAATAAACAATCGGAACAACCGAAAAAACATCGAGAGGCTGCATTTTCGCGAATGCGGCTTTTTTGTCGGTCTGGAATGCCGAAAAGCTGCGTATACGGTGAATTCGATAGTATTCCGTATGTTTTTGCAAATTGCACTTTCGGACAGTGCGAAGCGGCGGCAAATAATGTATAATCACACCAGCCCACGGAGTGGGTTTGCGGCGGGACTAAGCCGAACGGCGGGCAATATGCGGCGGACGGCAGCGAAAACATTATCAGATGCGAGGACAAAACTCGGGCGAAAATCGAAAGAAAAACGGAGGCGAGCCATGCGGCGAATAGTTGTTGATATGCAGAATGCATTATTTACGGATGCAATTGCAGCGGCATTGCGGAATTTTGACTCCGATTTCGAGGTTTTTGAAAGCGAGCTGCCGCAAAAAACGGCCGAGTTGTGCGGAGATGTGCGTGCGGACGTGCTGATTGCAGAGGTCACAAGCTGTACGCCGTGGACGTTTGAGGACCGCATGAAAACCCGAAGCGAGCTGAAAAAAATCTGCCGAAGGTGCAAAATTGTGCTCACCGTGGACGAAAACAACGAAAAGAACGCTGCGGACAGGGTGCGCCGTGCAAAAAAAGACGGACTGATTGACGGGTTCCTTTACGGTTCGGTTTCATACGCATATCTTGCAGCTTTTATTGATACGCTGTAAAGCCGTGCACAGAAATTTGAAACAGAGTATGCGGCGGCCGCACGGGACAGGAAATCAGCCGAAAAAAATGTTATAATAAAATGCGATTGCGCGTTTAAATGCCCGAAACAGTTTTGTAAGGCAAACTGAAGGGCAAAACCGGAGTGCCGGATTTGAAACAAAAAATGCGCAGCCGAAAAGTATAAATGATTTGACGAACGATCGAAAGGAGCAAGAACCATGGGACTTATTAAGGCAGGAATCGGAGCGTTGGGAGGAACTCTGGCAGACCAGTGGAAAGAGTTTTTCTATTGTGATGCGCTTCCCAATGATGTCCTTATGAGAAGGGGACAGAAACAGATAACCGGACGCTCTTCCAACACAAAAGGCAACGACAACATCATTTCAAACGGATCGGGCATTGCCGTTGCGGACGGACAGTGCATGATAATCGTTGACCAAGGCAAAATCGTGGAAGTTTGCGCCGAACCGGGCGAATACACCTTCGATACATCCTCCGAACCCAGTATATTCAGCGGAAAATTCGGAGAAAGCCTGAAGGAAAGCTTCAGAACACTTTGGAAACGCTTTACCTACGGCGGCGATACGGGAAAGGATCAGAGAGTCTATTACTTCAACACCAAGGAGATCCTGAACAATAAATTCGGAACGGCCAACCCCATCATGTTTGAGGTTGTGAATAAGCGGATCGGCATGAGCAGAACGGTTCAGGTTCGCTGCAACGGCGTTTATACCTATGTTATTTCCGATCCGTTGGTTTTCTACTCAAGGCTTTGCGGCAATGTCGCAACGGAGTTCACGCGCGATGAGATAGACGCTCAGCTCAAGGTCGAATTTGTCGATGCGCTTCAGCCCGCGCTCGGTGCGCTTGCCGAACAGGAGCTGCGCCCGGCACAGATTCCCGCAAAGGCAAACGAGCTTAAGGCGGCAATGAACGACGCATTGAAACAGGAATGGATCGAGAACCGCGGCATTTCCGTTGCGAAAATCGCGCTCAACCCCATCACGCTGACCGATGCGGACATGAAGAAGATCAACGAGATCGAGGACGCGGTGAACATCGGCTCCAACCCCTTTGCAATGGCGGGAAGGATGACGAACGCAACCGCCGATGCAATGCAGACCGCCGCGGGCAACTCTGCCGGCGCAATGACGGGCTTCATGGGCATGGGCATGGTCGGCATGGGCGGACAAGGCGGTTTCGGCGCGGCACAGAACCTTTACAACATGGGGCAGCAGCAGATGCAGCAGCCTCAGCAGATGCAGCAGCCCGCACAGAACGGCTGGAAATGCAGCTGCGGTGCAACGGCAACGGGCAAATTCTGCCCCGAGTGCGGCGCAAAGAAACCCGAACCCAAGCCCGCCGGCGAAAGCTGGAAATGCAGTTGCGGCGCAACGGCAACGGGCAAATTCTGTCCGGAGTGCGGCGCAAAGAAACCCGAACCTGCACAGGACGGCTGGACCTGCACCTGCGGAAAGGTCAACAAAGGTAAATTCTGTTCAAACTGCGGTGCAAAAAAGCCTGAGAGCGCACCTCTGTACCGCTGCGATAAATGCGGCTGGGAACCCGCAGACCCTGCGCACCCGCCGAAATTCTGCCCCGAATGCGGAGACGTGTTCGACGATAAAGACGTTAAGTAAAACAAAAAACTCCTTACACTGAACTTTCAGTGCGGCGGCGGAGAATGCGGACAGCATTCTTTGCTGCCGGCCGTGAAATGCGACCGCATGACGAACTGAAAGCAAATGTTTCGGCGATTTGAAAAGCTTTCCGAATTCGGAAAGCTCGCATCGTTTTAATAATAAGGAACTGATTTAACGGAAAAAATTTTTCCACAACGGTTTTGCAGGGAGAGATTTATGCAGAATTTACAGGAATATAAATGCCCGTGCTGCGGAGGCGCGATCGCCTTCGACAGCACTGCGCAAAAACTGAAATGCCCGTATTGCGATACGGAATTTGAAATTGAAACATTAAAAGGCTATGAAGAGGAGCTGGAAGGCGACTCGGCCGACAACATGGAATGGCAGACCGATGCGGGAAGTGAATGGCAGCAGGGCGAGGCGGACGGCCTTTGCAATTACAGCTGCAATTCCTGCGGCGGCGAAATAGTTGCGGATGAGACAACGGCGGCAACAAAATGCCCTTTCTGCGATAATCCGGTCATTATGAAGGGCAGACTTTCCGGAATGCTCAAACCGGATTATGTGATTCCGTTCAAGCTGGACAAAAAGGCGGCAAAGGCAGCTTATATGCGGCATATTGAAGGCAAACGCCTTTTGCCGAAGCTGTTCCGCGATCAGAATCACATCGATGAAATAAAGGGAATTTATGTGCCCTTCTGGCTGTTCGATGCGGAAGCGGATGCAAACGTGCGCTATCACGCAGAGATTGTACGTACATACGAGGACAGCGAGAACAACTATACCGAAACGAGTCACTACATGGTTCAGCGCGGCGGCAGCATCGGGTTCGAGAATGTTCCGGTTGACGGTTCCGAAAAAATGGCGGATGACCTTATGGAGTCCATCGAGCCTTTCGATTTTTCGGAAGCGGTGGATTTTCAAACGGCATACCTTGCGGGTTATCTGGCGGATAAATACGATGTTGATGCGGATCACAGCATCGACCGTGCAAACGAGCGAGTCAAACGTTCCGTTGAGGAGGCTTTTGCGTCAACCGTTGAAGGCTACACAACGAAGCGGACGGAAGCAAGCAGCGTTCAGCTGCATAACGGCAAGGCAAAATATGCGCTTTATCCCGTTTGGCTTTTGAACACAACGTGGAACGGACAAAGATACACCTTTGCGATGAACGGGCAGACGGGCAAATTCGTCGGCGATCTGCCGGTGGATAAATCCGCCGCAGCGAAGTGGACGCTCGGATTGACCGTCGGTTTGGGAGCTGCTGTTTACGGCATATGCTGGCTGCTGCGGCTTTTCAGAATCCTGTAAGGAGGAATGCGAAAATGAAAAAGAACACTCTTTCCCCCAAAAGCATCATTGCGATTCTTATTGCCGCAATTATCGCCCTGACGGCATTTGTGCCCGTGAGCGCGTACGGCGGCAGAGTATATGTTGCGGATGAGACGGATTCAATACCCGCGGATGACCTTGCGGAGCTCAACGAATATGCGGAACATGCATCGGAAGCCTGCGGAACGGATATTTTGTTCCTGCTGGCGGAGGATGAAGCAGCGGCGGGCGACAGCATTGTTGATTACATGGCAAACTATCCCAATATGGGAAACGGTGAGAGCAGAATCTTTTTTGCGATCGGTCCGGATTCGTCGTGGCACATACTGTGCGGCGGCAATATGCAGAACATGCTGACGGACGAACAGGAAGATGCGCTGCGCGATGCATATAACGGACCCGAAACCTATTTTGGCGGCATCAAGGCATATATCGACCTTGCCGAAAGCTATGTTTTTGAAATTTATCCCAACGATACTCCCGTTGATGAGGGGCTTGAGGGGCTCGAAAGGCTTCCGGAAGAGATAAGATCAATGGATGAGTTCACATGCGTTCTGGACGGTGCCGGTATGATCGAACCGGAACAGCGTGCCGAACTTATGAAAAAACTGGGTGAGCTCAGCAGCAAGTACGGAATGGACTATGTTGTCTGCACGGTGAAAAGCCTTAACGGCTCAACTGCGGAGGCTTGTGCGGATGACATTTTCGACTACTGCGGATTCGGTCGCGGCGAGGATCGAAGCGGCGTGCTGCTGCTTATCAGCACGGGTGACAGGAAGTGGCATATTTCAACAAGGGGATACGGAATCACCGTGTTTACCGATGCGGGAATCCAATACATCGGTGAGGAGCTCAAAGAGAAGATGAAATCGGCAGATTACGCAGGCACATTTTTCGGGTTTGCGGATCTCTGCGACAGGTTCACCGATCAGGCAAAAAAAGACAGGCCGTACGACACTTCCAACCTTCCGATAAAACCCCTTTCGTTCAAATATATCCCTATTTCACTCGGCATAGGTCTTGTTATCGCACTTATTGCCGTCAGTGTTATGAAATCGAAACTTAAGACCGTTCGATACAAAGCGGAGGCAAACAGCTATGTTCGCCCGGGCAGCATGAATATCACGGTAAGCCGCGATTTGTTCCTTTACCGCACGGTTGCAGTTTCTCCAAAGCCGAAAAACAACAGCGATTCGGACGGCGGAAGCAGCACGCACACATCCTCCTCGGGTTCCACCCACGGCGGGGGCGGCGGAAGCTTTTAAATAAAATGCACGCAGATTGTTAAGTTTAAACTGATTCAACAGTTCCGACCTCCATAAGCATTTCGGCGCATCCCTGCTTCAGCCCGGTTAACCGGCGCGGCAGGTGGATCGGACAGGGATGCGGCGAGGTGCGGCGGCACTGCATGAGAAAAAGAAATTCTATTGAAAGGAAACAGATAAAAATGAGTATTTTTGACAGACTTAAAAACGTAGCGGAAAAGACGGCGAAGGATGCGGCGCGTTCCGTAGGCAATACAATCGGAACGAAGAGGGAAACATTCACTTTCTCCGCTCTTCCCGAAAGCCTTGCCGAAATGCAGGCTCTGCCCGAGGCAAAGCTGGACACGCCGTTCGCAACGGCTGCCCTGACAGTGCTTGCGCTCTGCGCATATGCAGCGGACAGGTCCACAGGAACGGAAATGCTGAATTGGCTGCGCGGCCCGCGCCCGCTCAACGGTCAGGATATTTCTTTTCTTAACGACAGGTTCCGCGACGGAAAGACTTATCTCCCGTTCACCTATTTTGCAGGCTCAACTCCGGACAACAACTACACTCCGGCACAACCTTACAAAGTCACAATCGAAAGCAATCATGTTTCGGCTGAGGAACAGGGGTATATGAAACTGTTCATTCCCTGCGGCGGTGCCGATTCACCCCGACCCATTAAACTGCGCCAGAGGGGCAGCGACGGCAAATGGTTCCTTTGGGAACAATATCTGCTTACGGGCGTAAAGACTCCGAAGGAAGCCGATCCGTGGGCATAAAACCCGAAAAATGCTGTTTTTCGATCCGGCAAGGTATTCTTATTCGAAAAGGAGAATAAAATGGACATTATCGGCAAATGGAAGGTTAAACAACTCAATATTCCGACACTTGACGGCGTTATTCAGTGCACCCCGGACAATATGCCCGAAGGAGAAGTATTTGAAGAGTTTGCGCCGATGGCGAATGCGATCTTCGAGTTCACTCCGGAAGGAAGTCTGGATATGCTCTTAAGCTTTTCGGCGGAAGAACTTGAAGACGCAGCAAAGCACGGCGTAACGGTTCGCGACGGATACCTTGTTGCGGAATCCAAACCGTGGAAGGAAGTCGACGGGAAATTCTACTATCTTGAGGATATTGAGGGCGAAATAATGGGCAGCGAGATCGACCCCTATTTTGAAATCAAGGTTCAGCCCGACGGCAGCCTGATGTACTGCATGGATATGCTGCTTCTTGAAAGGGTGTAATCAGTTAAAGTTTTTTCAGCATTGCCGAGGTATGGCGCATTACGACTTTTCGGCAGGCGCAAACACCGGTTTTTGCCCGAAAGGGACAAATTCATAAATCAAAGAAGAAAGAGAGAACGGGAATGAAAAGAAGCGGAAGAATCCCTGCACCCGATCATGCCCTTGCTGCACCGGCTCCTTTGCGGTTCGCGGCACATTGAAGGACGTTCCTGCCGGTAACGGAAGGACGATCTCGGTGCCGACATCTAAGTGACATGAGAGTTTGACGGCAAGGGCAAATGAAAAATGCAGAATGAGCCACCGGCTCAGAACGGTGAGCAGTCGTTGACAATATTCAGCAACGATCATGCCCGAACTGCGGGACGAACCCAATGTGTGCACGTTCTCCGCTGACGGCAGCAAGCTCACAGCGTATGATATTTTTCCGCCGGATCTCGGCGGACGGTAAGTAAAAACAGTAAATAAAGAATATTTCGGAGGAAGAAAAATGAAAGGTCAAAAGTTTTTAAAGGTTACTGGCATTCTTATGATAATCGGAGCGGCGCTTTCGATTCTTTTCGGGGTTATCATCGGCGGCGTCGGCGCACTGATTGCAAAATTCGCCGGTGCTTCAACACTTGGTTTTGCATTCTATCTGGGTCTTGCAACTACGCTTGTCGGCGGCATCATTCAGCTTATTGCAGGCATCAACGGTGTTAAGCATTGCAACAAGCCCGAAAATGCAAAGAAATGCATCACATGGGGTATCATTGTTATCGCTCTTGCCGTTATCAGCAACGTGCTTGAAGTGATTGGCGGCGGCAAATTTAACGTGCTGAGCTTTGTGATCGGGCTGATCGTTCCCGGACTGTACATTTACGGTGCATTCCTTAACCACAAAGAAAACGCTCGGTAAATTTGCAGAATGAGTTCGCCGCAGAAACGGATGCGGCACAGCATTACGACAACATCAAAATAACGGCATAATTACGAACACGGGGGCACCGAACGGTGTGCCCGTGTTTTTTTTCGCGGAAGTAATATGCATAATCTGCATAAGCGAATTGAATCGTTATGCTTATGCCCGAAAGAGTTATTTGCACAATTCCCCAAAAAGCGAAATCATTTTTTTTGCAAAACTATTTTGATGAAATTGAGATATTTTCCCGCACCGGCATCCATTGAACGCCTGTCACCGACAGCATACTCGTTATCCTGTGCAAGCCAGTCCGACCAAACTTCTTCGTTGCTCTGCATCTGTTCAACGGTCAGCACTTTTGCGCCGCGGCATTTTGAAACCATATCCGTCCAATAAGATACATCGTGCATATAGTCAAGCTGCTCCGGTGTCCACGAGAGAAGCAGCTCGGAAGGAAGGCTGTCGCGGCAATCCCGAACCATGCCGGGAATTGCAATGTAAACATATCCGCCGCACTTGACAAACGGAAGAAGCTTTTCGTCAAGATAAGTCTCGTCGCGGCCGAAATAATTGTAGGAGTCCGTGCTCACAACGGCATCGAAAAATCCCTTTCACGGCGGAAAGAGTGTGCGCATAGTATGACAGCAAACGAACATACGGGGGTATTGGGTCCGATGCATGGAAAGGAATGGAAGAAAAGCGGAGGTAAAGAGTATAACGGAGACAATGAGCCGACTGCTGAGTTTGAAATGACATTGGATAAACTTGAACCGGGGCAGGCGGGGGTCATCCTTGAACTGAACACAGGCGGCGGCATGCGCAGGAGGCTGATGGATCTGGGCTTTTCGGCAGGGGAGCATGTTGAATGCGTGCTTAAAAGCCCTCCCGGAGATCCGCGCGCATACCTTGTGCGCGGAACCGTGACGGCTTTGCGGGGAAAGGATGCGGCGGAAATTAAGGTTCGTGCGGAGGACGGAGCCTGCAATATGTGTTTCGCTGCCCGCTGCAACAGCGGCGCGGAAAATAAAGAGGGGTGATGAAATGGGACTTACGAATTCATCTGTCGGGCGCAGTGCGTCGCAAGGCGGGTTTGAAGCAACGAATCTTCCCGTTATTGCGCTTGCGGGCAATCCGAACGTCGGCAAAAGCACCGTGTTCAATGCGCTTACGGGATTGAAACAGCACACGGGGAATTGGGCGGGCAAAACAATAGAACTTTGCAGCGGCAAATGCAAAAAGGAGCCGTGGCAGCTTGTGGATCTTCCCGGCTGCTACTCGCTGAGCCCGCGTTCGCGGGAGGAAGCGGTTGCACGGGATTTTCTTAAAGAGCGGAAACCGAATGCGGCGGCGGTTGTACTTGACGCAACCTGCCTTGAGCGGAGCCTTGCGCTTGCGCTTCAGATTATCGAAATCACGGAGAAGGTCGTCATATGCATAAACCTTATTGATGAAGCACGAAAATGCGGAATACATATTGACGCGGAGCGGCTTGAAATGCGGCTTGGCGTCCCGGTCGTGCTCTGCTCGGCGCGGAGCGGAGAGGGGCTTTGCGAATTGCTTGAGGCCGTGAAACGCGTGATGGCAAACCCGCCCGAAAATGTTTACCGCATTCAATACCCGAAAAGCGTAACGGAGTACCTGCAAAACAGCGGGAGAATGCCATTCGGCTGTTCGAATAAATTCGATAAAAACGAAGACGGTGAACAGGAAAACCCGCCGCCGGAGGCTGAGGTATCGCTTGAGGATGCGGTTTCAAAGAGCATTCTTGATGCCTGTCGTGAGCTTTGCTGCGGAGTTGTGACGGTTGTGCCGCCGGAAAGCTGCGGGAGAGAGTGTCTGGGTCGAAAAAAATGCGCGGGCTGCATGAAATGCGGCTGCAAAGCCTGCAAACACTGCGTCGAATGCGGCGAGGTCGGCGATGTACGGCGGATGACACGGCGCATAGATAAAATACTGACGGGAAAATTTACCGCATTGCCGTTGATGCTGCTGATGCTTTTCGGCGTGTTTTATCTCACAATACGCGGGGCAAACTACCCTTCCGAACTGTTGTCGCGCGGGTTGTTTGCGCTTGAAGCTCTGCTGCGGAAGCTGTTCGACGCAATTCGAATGCCGAATATGATAACCGACGCGCTGCTTTCGGGCATGTATCGCACAACGGCATGGGTCGTGGCGGTCATGCTGCCGCCGATGGCGATTTTTTTCCCGCTTTTCACGCTGTTGGAGGACCTCGGAGTGCTTCCGCGGATTGCGTTTAACCTTGATAAGGGGTTTGCGCGCTGCAATGCCTGCGGCAAACAGGCTTTGACAATGTGCATGGGCTTCGGCTGCAATGCGGCGGGTGTTGTCGGGTGCAGAATCATTTCGGGGAAAAGGGAAAGGTTGATTGCGATCCTGACGAATTCGTTTGTGCCCTGCAACGGAAGGTTTCCGATGCTTATCGCGTTGATTTCGCTTTTTCTTGCAGGCAACAGCGGCGGATCCGCAGCAGGTTCGCTCACGGCGGCGGGTGTGCTTGCGCTTGTTGTTGTTTTTTCGGCTGCGGCAACGCTTGCGGTGTCGTTCATCCTTTCAAAAACCCTGCTTCGCGGCGAAAGCTCCGCATTTACGCTTGAACTGCCGCCTTACCGCGTGCCGCGAATAGGGCAGGTCATTGTGCGGAGCGTGCTGGACAGAACACTGCATGTTCTCGGGCGCGCGGCAGCCGTTGCGGCTCCGTGGGGACTTGCGGTGTATGCGCTTGCAAATATCAGCGCGGGCGGGGAAACGCTGCTTTCGTGGTTTTGCTCATGGCTTGATCCCGCGGCAAGGCTTATCGGGCTGGACGGGGTGATACTTGCGGCATTCATTTTGGGGCTGCCCGCAAACGAGCTTGTGATTCCGATAATGCTGATGGCATACACCTCAGGGAGCTGCCTTACGGAAATAAGCTCATATGCCGCCCTTTCGGAAGTGCTTTCGGGCAACGGGTGGACGGCGATGACGGCTGTTTCCGCCGTGCTGTTCACTTTGATGCACTCGCCGTGCAGCACAACACTGCTGACGATAAAGAAGGAAACGGGGAGTATCGGCTGGACTGCGGCGGCGGCGGTCATACCGACGGCGGCGGGAATCGGGCTGCTTGCGGTGCTGAACTGCATTTTCGGATGAGGATGCCTGCACGATTCGAAATGCTCCGAATGATAATTTTGTAAAAAGAGCCGAAAAACTGTTATTCCCGGAAAACTGTCTTGAAACTGTGCTTTCCGGGAAAACATTTTTAAGTTCGAACCGCCGAGGGGAGAATGTTTATTATATTCGGTATTTGAATTCTGCTGCGGAATAAGGTATAATGAATTCAAGAAGACTCCGATTGAAGGCTGTTTCGGCAAAAAAACACCGTAAATTCAACTTTTTTACCGAAAGCGAGTTGTCCGGAGCGTTCCCGAATGCAGCTGAAAAACATCGACGGTGCTTCGGAAGCTGTTTCTGCGGAAAAACGAAAGGAGCGCGCAAATGAAATGGGATAAAATCGCCGGTGTGCGGCGGGAATTGAAGAAGATGGCCAGGGAAGCGATGGGAAGGGAGTATATTTTCAGCGTGACTTTTGCCTGCATGATGAACCTGATCCCGTGGGTGATTCACAAATCTCTGGGCAGCCATTGGGCGGTCGGCATCATTTCTTCAACGATACGCCGCTGCGGGTTTGCGGGGCTGTCGATTCCTCTGCTGTGCTTTTCGCTGCGGATAATTCTTCGAAACATGCTCATAATGCTGCCGATAAGCATATTTGTTCAACAGAATATGAGAGTGGGTGCACAGGACAGCCTGTATCAGATTTTTTGGGCCGAAGAGATAAGGCCGTTAGACTTTATCAGGTTCGGATTTCGGAGATATTGGCATAACTTCAGCGGAATGATGATGGTGAATATTCGCGTTTTTCTCTGGTCGCTGCTTTTCATCGTTCCCGGAATCATAAAGCATTACGAATATTGGCTCACGCCGTACCTGCTGGTGGAAAATCCCGAGCTCACGCCGAAGGACGCAATGGAGTTTTCCGCCCGTTTGACCAAAGGCTATAAATGGGATCTGTTTTTGTTCGATTTAAGCTTCTGGTACTGGCATCTTTTGGGGCTGTTGACTTTCGGCATTGCGCGGGTGCTGTTCGTGCAGCCGTATTATTACCTTGCAAAATCCGGTTGGCATATTTATCTTTTCAGAATGGCGGACGAGCTTTCGGATGCCGATATCAACGCATACAGGGCGCAAAATGCCGAACGGAACGGCAAACGGTAAACAACTCCGAATTTCGAATGCGGAACAAAGCATGAGAATGCGGACGGTGATAATGCCACCCGATTGTCCCGAGAATATCAGAGGACGGCCGGACTGTATATTTCATGTATGCGGCTTGACTGCAATGCATTGACATGATAAAATATTCAATCAGAACCGAATACTGCAATCAGCGAATGAGGGAGTAGTTTCACGGGACGCAGGTTCCGCGGCACGCATCAACAACACTGACGCAGCGCACGGAAGTGCAGCCGCGTTTGGTGCGGGCGTTACCCCGATGACGGGAATTTCAAAGGCTTCGGCTGACATGAATATTTCGTTTAACGTCACATAACAAGCAAGACTCATGCAGCACCGAAAGACCACAGGTTTGTTTTCGTGTGCGGCAGGGAGTCTGTTTTTTATGGATTTGCGTAACTCAAAGGTTTTTCGCTTTGCGGACGGTTGAACGCCGTATAAAAAAGGCAGAATAACAAAACAGGCGAACGGTGTGGAAAGGGAATTGAAACAAATAATGAGGTACTACTACGAAGACAAAGAGCGCGTTTTGCAGTCACTCGACTCGTGCGGGCAGGGGCTTTCCGATGCGGAAGCGGCAGCAAGGCTTGAACGGAACGGCAGAAACAAGCTGAAAGAAGCAAAGAAGGAATCCATGCTTTCGCGTTTTTTCAATCAGCTCAAGGACCCGATGATAATAATTCTTATCGCGGCGGCAATTGTTTCCGGCGTTGTTTCGGTTGTTGAAAAGGAAAGTTTTTCGGACACGATAATAATTATTGCGGTCGTTTTGCTGAACGCTGTACTCGGTGTTTATCAGGAGAGCAAAGCGGAAAAAGCGATCGAGGCATTGCAGGCGATGTCCTCGGCAACAAGCAGGGTTCTGCGCGGGGGCATGGTTCGCCTTGTCAAGAGCGAAGAACTTGTTGTCGGAGATGTTGTGCTGCTTGAAGCGGGCGACGCGGTGCCGGCGGATGCGAGAGTTATCGAATGCGCAAGCCTGCAGGCGGAGGAAGCCGCATTGACGGGAGAAAGCGTTCCCGTCAACAAACAGGTTGAAACCATTGAGGATCTGACCGGCAAAGAATGCCCGCTCGGAGATCGCGTGAACATGGTCTATATGGGCTCAACCATCGTGTACGGCAGGGGCTATGCCGTTATCACCGCAACGGGCATGGATACCGAAATGGGCAAGATCGCGGATGCACTCACAAAAGCGGAGAGCGGACAAACGCCTTTGCAGATTAAACTCGGCCAGCTCAGCCGAATTTTGACGTATATTGTCATCGGCATATGCATATTTATGTTCGGCTTCAGCCTTTTGACGGCAAAAAGCGGCATCACGCCCGAACTTGTTCTGAACACATTCATGGTTGCGGTCAGCCTTGCGGTTGCCGCAATTCCGGAAGGGCTTGCAACCGTTGTTACAATTTCGCTTTCGATCGGCGTTACGAAAATGAGCAGGCGCAATGCCGTCATAAGGAAGCTTACAGCCGTTGAAACTCTCGGCTGTGCACAGGTTATCTGCTCCGATAAAACAGGCACGCTGACCCAGAACCGAATGACGGTTGTGCGCACCGCGGGCCGTGACGAAAAGCTGCTTGCAACTGCGATGTCGCTTTGTTCCGATGCGGAACCCGACGAAACGGAGAAAGCGGTCGGCGAACCGACAGAATGTGCGCTTGTGAATTTTGCAACCGCACTCGGACTGAAAAAACCTGCTTTGAAGGCGGAATACCCCCGCATTGCGGAAGCTCCGTTCGACAGCATGAGAAAGCTTATGACCACCGTTCACAACCATAACGGGGAAATAATCCAATTTACAAAGGGTGCGCCGGATGAATTGCTCAAACGCTGCACGGGTTATTTCGACGGCAGCAAAGTCGTGCCGATGACGGATGCGCTGCGCCGTGAAATACTTGCGGAGAACAAATCCATGGCGGATGATGCACTGCGTGCACTCGCTGCGGCAATGCGGACATGGGACGAAAAGCCCGCGATCACAACGCCGGAGTATCTCGAACAAAATCTTACATACATCGGAATTACCGGCATGATAGACCCGGTTCGCCCGGAAGCGATAGCGGCCGTCAAAGAATGCCGCGAGGCGGGGATCCGTCCCATCATGATAACCGGTGACCACCGTGATACGGCGGTTGCAATTGCAAAACAGCTCGGAATCATTTCCGATGCCTCCGAATCGCTGACGGGCGCGGAGCTGAACGAAATGTCCGATGATGAGCTTTACAATAATATTGACAAGTATTCGGTGTATGCCCGCGTGCAGCCCGAACACAAGGTGCGCATTGTCAAGGCATGGCAGCGCAGAGGCAAAGTTACCGCAATGACCGGCGACGGCGTGAACGATGCAGCTTCCATCAAAACAGCCGATATCGGCGTGGGCATGGGCATCACGGGCACGGATGTTACAAAAAATGTTGCCGATATGGTGCTTGCGGACGACAATTTTGCAACCATCGTTTCCGCCGTTGAAGAGGGCAGGCGCATTTACGACAACATCCGCAAGGCGATTCAGTTCCTGCTTGCTTCCAATGCGAGTGAGGTGCTGAGCATCTTTACGGCAACGCTTTTGGGCTTCACGATACTTGAACCCGTGCATCTGCTTTGGATAAACCTTATCACGGACTGCTTCCCTGCGCTTTCGCTTGCAATGGAACGTGAGGATGATGACATTATGCGGCGTCCTCCCCGCAATCCGAAAGAAGGCATATTCGCAAACGGCATGGGGTTTGAAGTTGCCTATCAGGGCGTTATGCTGGCTGCAATAACCGTTGCGGCATACTGCATCGGGCATTTCCGCGACCTCGGCACATGGAACGTTATCGGCAGCGCGGCAAGTCCGCACGGCATGACCATGGCGTTTTTAACGATGAATCTTGCGGAGATTTTCCACAGCTTCAACATGCGTACCCAACACGGCAGCATATTTGCCAAAAAGGGACAGAACATGTGGCTTTGGGGCTCGTTTGCGCTTGCGCTGCTGCTCACGAGTGCGGTTGTTTTCATCGATCCGATAGCGGAAGTGTTCAGCCTTGCAACGGACTTCGGCTTTGATGAATTCGTTATCGCGTTCGCACTTGCATTGTCAACAATCGTAATTGTTGAGATCGTAAAGTGCTTCCAGCGCATGTATTATAAAAACAAAAGATAAACATAAATACAGAGCGCACTCCGCATGACGGAGGTGCGCAGAACGAAGAGCCCGATCCGCACGGATGGGGCTCTTTCTAATTGACGGCATGAGCGGCATGGCACCCCCGCTTTAGCATACACCGCCGTTCGGTGCAATACCGTATTAATGACACAAAATTACAGTATTGACGAAAACCGGGCGGGAATCGCTCCGCCGCGAAACCGTTCGGAGGTGCAGCAAACGAAATTTTTTGAAAAAAGACGAAAAAATGTTGTGCATATAATATCAAAAAAGAAAGATATATTCCTGAAAAATTAAGCCAATAAAGGTTTTTTTGAAAAAAGCAGGAATAAAAAAAGTTTTAGAAAAACACTTGCGATAAGGCGGTTAAGATGATATAATAAATGCGTCAGACTAAAGTGCACGGGCATATACTACCCCGAATCACGGGGTTCTTAATTGCGGCGCACGTATCTGCATCATTTAATTCGGTTTTTGCGCCTTGTGCGTGAAAATAAAAAAATTTAGGAAGGACGACATCCGATGAAAAACCTAAAAAGAGTACTGTGTGCTCTTCTCGCACTCGTCATGGTTCTCGGCTTTGTAGGCTGCAAGAACAACGGCGATGACAAGAACACACCCGCACCCAACAACACCAACAAGCCGGCAGAGTCCGAGGTTCCCGCAACCGCGGTTCCCAACACTCCGCTCCCCACCGGCGACTACAATGCAATGTCTGCTGCTATCTATGATGCACAGCTCGGCGCATTCAACACCCTTTACCAGGCTGCAAAAGAAGAGCAAAACGTTTCCAAGCGTTATGCTCTTATGGCACAGGCTGAGGCAAAGCTTCTTGAAGCTGCTGTTCTCATCCCCGGCACCACCAACGGCGGCAACTACGGCATGAGCCGTGTTGCAAAGCGTTCCGCTTCCACCGTTCTCTGGGGCAATGACTCCGACCGTTTCCACAATGTTCTCGTCACCACCGAGCTCATCTCCGCAGAGGATCAGACTCACCTCAAGGCAATGTGGAATGAGGTTCGCGGAACCGGCACCTACTCCCAGAAGGCAACCGATTACCTGAAAGAAAAGGGCTACACCCTTAAGGACACCTACAACATGGGTTACGTCAGCGACCCCCAGACCTGGGACGCTTTCGCAACCTCCCGTTCCGCAGACTCCGAAGCTATCGTTAACACCTACGACGGTCTCGTAGAATACGACAACGAGAACGAAATCAAGCCCGCTCTCGCAGAGTCCTGGGAAGTTTCCGAAGACGGCAAAACCTACACCTTCCACATCCGTCAGGGTGCAAAGTGGGTTGACGCACAGGGCCGTGAAGTTGCAGACGTTAAGGCAGACGACTTTGTTGCAGGTATGCAGCATATGCTCGATGCAGGCGGCGGTCTCGAATACCTCGTTGAAAACATCATCGTTAACGCTCTCGAATACAACACCGGCGACGTTACCGATTTTGCAGAAGTAGGCGTTAAAGCAACTGATGAGTACACCGTTGTTTACACCCTCTGCCAGCCCACCAGCTACTTCATCACCATGCTTGGCTACAACGTATTCGCTCCCATGAGCCGTACCTACTTTGAGTCCAAGGGCGGCGTATTCGGCAAGGACGACTACAAGGCAGCTGTTGACGCAGGCACCATGAAGTACGGTCAGACTGTTAACGACATCGCTTACTGCGGTCCTTACACCGTAACCAACCACACCGCAGAAAACACCATCGTTTTCGAGGCGAACCCCACCTACTGGAACAAGGACAACATCACCATCAAGACCCTCACCTGGAAGTTCAACGATGGTCAGGATCCCACCAAGGCATACGAAGACACCAAGGCAGGCACTCTTGACGGCTGCGGTCTCTCTTCCGCTTCCCTCGAAGCCTGCAAGGCAGACGGCAACTTCGAGAAGTACTGCACCGTTTCCGATACCGATGCTACTTCCTTCGTTCTGTTCCTCAACCTTAACCGTAATGCGTATGTAAACTTCAACGACGAGACCAAGGCTGTTTCCACTATGACCGACGAGCAGAAGAAGAGGACCGACGCTGCAATGCTCAACGTTCACTTCCGCCGCGCAATCGGCATGGGTCTTGACATCGCTACCTACAACGGACAGGTTGTCGGCGAAGAGCTCAAGCTCAACTCCGTACGTAACTCCTACACCCCCGGTAACTTCGTCGCTCTTGAAGAAGATGTAACCGTCGAAATCAACGGCGAATCCAAGACTTTTGCAAAGGGCACCTACTACGGTGAGATCATGCAGGCTCAGATCGACGCTGACGGCGTTAAGATCAAGGTATGGGATGCAGAAAACCAGACCAGCGACGGTTTCGCAGGTTGGCACAATCCTGCTAACGCTTACGAAGAGCTTCAGCAGGCAATCACCGAGCTCAAAGAATTCGGCGTTGAGATCTCCAAGGATAACCCCATCGTTATGGATCTGCCCTACTATTCCGGCGCCGACGTCTACACCAACCGCGCTCAGACCCTCAAGCAGTCTGTTGAAGAAGCTCTCCAGGGCTGCGTTGTTGTCAACCTCGTTTCCTGTGCAGATGCTAAGGAGTGGTACTATGCAGGTTACTACACCGAATCCGGCAAGGATGCTAACTACACCCTGTACGACGTATCCGGTTGGGGTCCTGACTACGGTGATCCCGCAACCTACCTCGACACCATGCTCGGTGACGGCGCAGGTTACATGGCTAAGTGCCTCGGTCTCTTCTAATACCGCATTCGCACAATAACTTAGCTTTATAGAACACTAACGGACAATGGGGGAAGACCTCGTATCTTCCCCCGTTGTAATCTTTATAAGGAGTAGGGGCTGAATATGACGAAATATCTATTAAAGCGATTGCTGACCGGTGTGCTTTCGGCATGTGCTGCAACGATAATCGTTATGATCATGATTTTCTCTTTGCTTGATCGTAACCTTATTTTTGCAAAGGACTCCGTGTACAGTCATCAGACAAATAATGCTCGAGAAGCCTATAAGTACCGCAAATGGAGAGAATACGGCTATCTTGATTATGTTACCTATGCTGACTATGTAAACAGCTTGGTAAGAAACGGCGAGGTTGATAAAGAAACCGCAAAGACTGCCGTTAAACTCGGCAGAACTGCCGAAAAAGATTCTGAAGAAACTCAAGCTTACATCAAAAAATTCACCGAATACTATGAGGGCAAAGGCTATAAAGTCGTGCGACTTAATGCCGTTCTTAAACCCAGCGGACGCGGTCTTGCCGAGGGCGGTTCACCTCAGCTTTTTGCGCATCGTGACGTCCCCCTCATTTCTCGTGTGCTTAAATACTTCGGGAGCATTTTCACAGTTGATAATATCCACAAGGCAAGCGGCGTTGCCGATGCCGATCGCGGATTGACATTCACTTTCTATGATCCCGTCTATAACCCCGTCGGTTCCGAAAAGAAAGTTTTCTCCCCGGCTATCATGGGCAACGGTACAACTCACAAGTACCTGCTCTATTTCAACAACAAATTCCCTTATGTTCATCAGAACCTTCTGACCATTTCCCTCGGTACTTCCTTTTCTGTTAACCAGGGCGTCGATGTGTTCACAACGATGACCAAATCCCAGGGTTCATTCGTTAAGAGACCGATGACCTTCCCCACCGGTTTCGTTGAGGAAAGCGCGGACGATCTTCACACAGCGACTTATGCGGCAGGTTCGAAGGATTCTTCCCCTGTTACCGCAGCGCGTTTCACCGATGACTACACAAACGTTCAGACTGTCAACAAGACTTATTCCAAGGTTGGCTTCTCGTTCATCCTCGGTATTCTGTCCAGTCTTCTTGCATACCTCATCGGTATTCCCGCAGGCATCTCCATGGCACGCAAAAAAGACAAGCTGGGCGACAAGATCGGCACGATTTATATCATTTTCAGTCTCGCCGTTCCCTCCCTTGCGTACATCTTCATGGTTAAGGCTCTCGGCCGACTCATCGGTATGCCCACAACCTTCGACCTTGATAAAGGTACATGGCTGATGTATGTTTTGCCCATTATCTCCCTCGCACTTCCCTCCATCGGTAACCTGATGAAGTGGCTGCGCCGCTACATGATCGACCAGATGAACTCCGACTACGTCAAGTTCGCTCGTTCAGGCGGTCTTTCCGAGAGTGAGATTTTCAGCAAGCATATCTTCAAAAATGCTGCAATCCCCATCATTCACGGTATCCCGGGCACGGTTCTGTTCGCACTTGTCGGCGCGATCATCACCGAACGCGTTTACGTTGTTCCCGGCGCAGGTAACCTGCTCACCACGGCTATCAACATGTACGATAACAATGTTATTGTCGGTTTGACTCTGTTCTACGCGCTGCTGTCGATTGTTGCCATCATTCTCGGCGACCTCCTCATGACGCTCGTTGACCCGAGAATCTCCTTCGTACAGAAAGCGAGGTAATAGAAATGGCTTCTGAATTGGTAAATGTCAGCGATCTCGGTATGAAAGAGGAAGAGTTGTTTGCGCGCTGCGACAGCAACATCGACTCCGAAAAGATTACCGCGCCGCGTTACTCCTATTGGCATTCGGTTTTCCGTGTGTTCTTCAAGAAAAAGATAAACATCGTTGTTCTTGCCATTCTGGCGTTCATCATTATCTTTTCCTACATTTATCCGATTTTCTCCGGATATGATGCATACGCAAACCTGCTCGACTCAACCGCAAAGCATTTGAGTCCCGCAAAGGCGATCGACAAATGGGGCTTCAGTCTGCATACCATTCTTGGTACCGGCGGTGCCGGCCAGTCCACTTTCGATGCAATTTGGCACGGTGCGGAGATTTCCCTCTCCCTTGCATTTGTCTGCGCACTCATCAACATGACTGTCGGCGTCACCGTCGGCGCACTTTGGGGTTTCTCCAAAAAAGTCGATGCCGTCATGATGGTTATCTACAACATTATCGGCAATGTTCCGTACATTTTGCTGATTTCCGTTCTTGTTATGTTGTTCACCGCGAGCTTCTGGTCAATGGTTTTCGCAATGACGATCACAGGCTGGATAGGCATCGCATACTTCATCAGAACGCAGGTTGTCATCATCCGCGACCGCGAATATAACCTTGCATCGAAGTGCCTCGGTACTTCCACCGTTCGCATTGCAATGAAAAACATCCTTCCGTTCATGACCTCCGTCATCGTTACAATTGCAGCTACCGAGATTCCTTCTTACATCTCTTATGAAGTCTTCCTGTCCTACCTCGGCATGGGTCTTTCCGAGATGTCCCTTGGTAAGCTGATCCAAGCTGCACAGAGCGCGATGGTCACCCCCGGTTGGGAAGTCGAGTTCTGGAGCCCCGTTCTGTTGGCATCCATTATCACGGTTATCCTGTATGTTGTCGGTCAGAACCTGGGCGATGCATCCGACCCGAGAACGCACAGATAAGAGGACACCGCTATGGAAGAAAAGAAAGTATTGTTATCCGTTAAGGATCTTGAAGTCGAATTCCGCGTTCGCGGCAGAATTCTGACAGCTATCCGCGGCATCTCTCTGGATATTTACGAAAACGAATCGATCGCAATCGTCGGCGAATCCGCTGCGGGTAAATCCGTATTCACGAAAACCTTCGCAGGTATGCTCGATGATAACGGCTATGTCAGCAACGGTTCCATCGTTTTCAATGATCCCGAACTTGCCGAAACAACAGTTCCCAACACCCCCGAGGTCAAGGCGCGCATTAAGTCCATTCATGCAAAGCTGAATGCAGCATCCCGCTATGAAAACGGTGCCGCAATCTACCGCCGCATCAATGAGCTTAAGCAGGACAGGATCCGCAGGTCCAGCCTCAGCGAGGCAGAGGCTGAAAAGCTCGATACCCGCATTGAGGATCTGAGATTCCGCAGAGCCGAGACTTATAACCTCAAGCTCACAATTGACCCGTCCAAGGAGAAGGATCGCCTTAAGGAGCTTTCTCACAGCATCAAAAAAATGGACGAGGAACTGAAGCAGCTTGAAGATGAGCGCAAAAAGACCATTGCCGCACATAAGCAGGCAATGCAAAACGACGTTGCGTACAACACCCAGTTCAAGACCGAAATGGCTCAGCTTACCGCTCAGTACAGAGAGGCATGTGCTCAGCCCGTTTCCGCAGACAAAATTGCGCGCAACGAGATTATTGCAAAAGAAATTTATCTGTCCGTCGGCAGATACAATGTTGCAAAACGCATCAAGGCGATAAACGACCTCGTAAAGGTTGTTCGCAGCGCAATGAAATACGGTCTCGACCTTAACGATGACGCAACAAGAACCGATGTATTCGATGATGTCGCTTTCCGCGTCAGGTTCCTTGACGAGAACGAAGAACGCATCCACGGTACCTGCGTTATCAACCTTGCAAAGCTTAAATATGCAAAGGACTGGACCCGTATCCGCGGCAGAAGAATCGCAACCGTTTTCCAGGATCCTATGACATCGCTCAACCCGATCATCACCATCGGCAAGCAGATTTCCTCCATCATTATGAAGCATCAGGACTGCTCCGAGGTTGAAGCACGTGCGCGTGCAATCGAGATGATGCGTAAGGTCGGCATCCCCAATGCTGAAAACCGTTACGACGATTATCCCTTCCAGTACTCCGGCGGTATGCGTCAGCGTATTGTTATCGCAATTGCGCTTTCCTGCCAGCCGAAGATCCTCATCTGCGACGAGCCCACCACTGCGCTTGACGTTACCATTCAGGCACAGATTCTCAAGCTCATCAAAGATTTGCAGAAAGAATTCAATTACACGATCGTTTTCATCACGCATGACCTCGGTGTTGTTGCAAATGTTGCCGACCGCGTTGCAGTTCTTTATGCAGGACAGATTGTTGAAGTCGGCACGACCGAAGAGGTCTTCTATGACCCGCGTCATCCGTACACATGGGCACTGCTCTCCTCATTGCCGCAGCTTGCACAGCGCGACACCGAGCTGTTCTCAATCACCGGTACGCCGCCTTCTCTCTACAATAAGATTGCGGGCGATCCCTTCGCACCGAGAAATCCTTATTGTTTGAAAATCGATGTCGTCAAAGCTCCGCCGATGTTCAAGATCACGGAAACTCACTATGCAAAGACTTGGCTGCTTGATCCCAGAGCGCCCAAGATTGACAAGCCTGCCGCGATCGACAACATCCACGACAAGATGATTAAAGCGTTCAATATTTAATGGGAGGGTAGAACTGTGGAACATAAAGAAAAAATTACCGCAAAAGAGGGTAGGGTTGCCCATCTGCCCGAAAAAGCTCCTGTTGATGCAAGCGGCAAGGAAGTTCTCCTTTCGTTGAAAAATGTTGACATCACCTTCGGCAAAGGCGACAATGTCGTGCGTGCAGTCAAAAACGCTTCTTTCGACATTTACAAGGGTGAAACGTTCTCTCTCGTCGGCGAGTCCGGTTCCGGTAAAACCACGATCGGCCGTGCCGTAATTCGTGTCAACCCCTGCGCCGCCGGTGAAATTTATTACAAGGGCGTTCGCATCTCCGGCAAGATTCCCCATTCACTGGACCGCGAAGTTATCCGCAACATCCAGATGGTTTTCCAGGATCCCGCCGCATCTCAGAACGAGCGCGCAACCGTTGACTACATTATCTCCGAAGGCCTCTATAACTTCCACCTCTTTGAAAATGAGGCGGATCGCGTGAGGAAAGTCGAGAATATCATTCAGGAAGTCGGTCTGCTCCCCGAGCATTTGACCCGCTATCCGCATGAGTTCTCCGGCGGACAGCGTCAGAGAATCGGTCTTGCAAGGGCAATGGTCATGGATCCCGAGCTTGTTGTTGCAGACGAACCTATCTCCGCACTGGACGTTTCCATCCGTGCACAGGTTCTGAACCTGCTCAAAAAGTTCCAGCGTGAGCGCGGAACGACCTATCTGTTCATCGCTCATGACCTTTCGATCGTTCGCTTTATCTCCGATCGTATCGGCGTTATCTACAAAGGCGACATCGTTGAAGTTGCAACCGCAGAAGAACTGTTTGACTTCCCGATGCATCCCTACACCCGCTCTCTGATTTCCGCGATCCCGATTCCGGATCCGAATCTTGAGAAGCACAAAGTGCTGTTCAGCTATGATCCTTCACAGCATGATTACAGCGAGGATAAGCCCGAGCTTACCGATATCGGCCATGGCCACTTCGTTTTCGGCAACAAGAAAGAAATCGAAGAGTATAAGCGTCTCCGTGAGGAGGGAACTCCCCTCAAGAGCGTTACCATTGCCGGCGTTAATGCTCCTGCGGATGCAAAAACTGTCGAAAAGCAGCTTGAAGAGAAAAAAATCGAGGGTTCAATCCTTGATACACCGCTGCACGATACCGGCAGCTTCTGGCTTGCGTTCCTTTCCTTCTTCCTTGCCATCCCCGGCTTGATTGCGGGTGCGATTTTCAAAAAGCACAACTATATCCGCAATTACAAGAAGTGCAAGAAAGGCGCGATTGCCGGCCTTATCACAACGGCAGCAATTATTGTCCTGTTCGGACTTATGTTGATAATTTCTATCCTGTAATCGGACTTTAAAAAAGGACGGCGGACTGAATTCAGTATGAGGCGAACAGCAAAAGAAAAAAGTCTTCCGAGGCCAAAGCCGGTACAACGCATTGAAGTGTCGGACAAACATACCGCGTTGCGAATTGTGTGTTTCGTGATTTGCATCCTGTTTGCGGTTGTTGCGATGTCATATGCGGTGTACCGGCTTGTTACAAGGCCGAGCGGATGGACAACGATCAAAGCGGCTGTTACCGGTGAGGATAACTGCACCGATGAACTGCTGCTTCAGTATGATATTGGCCTGCGTGACGATATTTCCACAACGACTGAATATAAACAATTGGCGGAAATGTATTCAAATTTGTGCAGCGAGGCCTACCGCATATTTCAATCAGACGAGGAATATTTCGGCGCGGATGATGCACCGGCAGCAAACCTCGCTTATTTGAATAAACACCCGAACGAGGTTGTGACGGTTGATTCCGCGTTGTATTCGGCATTTGAGCTGATTCGAGATAACGGCAGCAGATATCCGTATCTTGCGCCCGTTTATACGGAATACAAAGGGCTCTTCTCCTGCGAAAACGACAGTGAGGCCGAGGAATTTGACCCGATGCTAAATTCGGAAGTACGCGGGTTTGTTGATGAAGCGCTGACGTATGTAAATAATCCCGATGCAATCGACATTGAGCTCCTGGGTGAGAATAAACTTCGACTTAATGTTTCGGACGAATACGCCGACTTTGCATCCCAAAACGATATCGGAGAATATCTGGATTTCTTCTGGCTGAAAAATGCATTTATCGTTGATTACATTGCAGAACATTTGGCCGAAAACAGCTATATTCACGGAACAATAACGACGTATGACGGTTATACGCGGCATCTCGGCGGAGCGGGCATGGCCCTGTCAATGAATTTTTATGACGAGGCCGACGGACGCGGAATCCCTGCGGCGCAGATGGATTTTAGGACGGCGCGCAATGCTGTTTATTTCAGGAATTATGAAAATTCCGATATGGACACGATGCATTTTTACACATATTCGAACGGTGAAGTCCGCAATCCGTTTGTTGATCCTAAGGACGGACTTTGTAAGGCGTCAAAAAGCGATCTGCTGATGTATTCGGACGAACTCGGTTGTGCGGAAATTGCACTTGCGGCCTACGGATTGTATTCGTCGGATTCTTTTGACACCGAAGCGGTGCTTTCGACTGCAAAGCGCGGGGTGAATGCCCTTTACTGCGAGGGAACCGAGGTTTGCTTTACGGAGGCTGAGGCAACTCTTTCGCATTTGTACCAAAATGACGGACTCAGCTATTCGGCGAAACATGTTTTCTGATGGAATTCTAATCGGATTTCAACTGCAATACGAAATATACTGATTATCAAGGCTTGCCGCAAGGCAGGCCTTTTGATTATTGCCTGAAAGGAAACTGAGGAGATGAACGGGAAATGAAAAAAGCGCAGCGAACTGAATTCACTGCGCTGGTGACCGGTAGGGGAGTCGAACCCCTGCTGCCGCCGTGAGAGGGCGGTGTCCTAGGCCACTAGACGAACCGGCCAAACTTGATTGTGTTGCTTATTATACCAAAGCAATCAAGAAAATGCAACCCCGAAGAAGCTTGAAATGAAGATATATTTAACGAACCAAATCAAACACGGATTGAAAATTTCAGGCATGAAGCAGCCGTCGGAAAGTATTTCACGGGAAATAACGTCCGAATCAGCGTTAGGAATATTTCCCGGGAAATCAGTCGCAGCGGGAGAAAGCGGACTTTTATCAGTCGAGCTCAAGATAAATCTGCAAGTTCCGACTTAAAGCTTAATATGCTTTTTCACTGTTCAAATGCGGCAATTTATGGTATAATCAAGTCAAATACCGGTAAAAAACGCAGCTGAGATAAAAACATGCGGATTCAGCCGTCGCTCACTGCTGCAGTTTTTGTCCGGCATGTTTCCAAAAGCGTAAGAATTTGATTCGGCTGCGCTTTTACTGCGGGAAATTCCCGCAGACGGAAAAATCATTATACAAAGGAAGGTATGTTAATGGGCAACATTATTTCCGTGCTGTACATCCTTGCGTTTGCAGGCTGCGGCATACTCACTGCACGTCCGATTTTTGCATCGGATCGCCCGCTGAAGAGGATTCTGTTCGGATTAACTTTCGGACTTGTAATGCTTCTTTGGCTTCCGGTGTTGTTTGCGTTTATTCTCGATTTCACACTTGCTGCGCAGATTCTTGCGCTTGCCGCAGCGGTGGTCATTGCGGGCGTATCAACATTCTTTGCCGTTAAAAAGCAAAAAAACGGCAAAATCAAGTATAAAGCCGCTTCAAAGCGCGACCTTGTTCCGCTGCTGGTCACGATAGTGCCGTTGGTTGCAGTCGGCTGGATACTTCATGCGAATCACACGATAACAAATGCATCGGACGGTTCGCTGCACGTCGGGCAATGCACTTTCGGCGATTTGTGTATGCATTTAAGCTTTATCACAAGCATCAGTGTGCAAAAAACGTTCCCGCCGAATTATTCGCTTCTGCCGGGAACCCCGTTGGGCTATCCTTTCCTGTGCGACAGTGTCAGTTCGACTTTTTATACACTCGGAGCGTCGCTTCGAATTGCGGCAATGCTTCCCGCACTGTACGCTTTTCTTGTTGTTGTGCTGGGTGTGTATTGTTTCTTTGATGAATGGTTCAAAAACACACGCGTCTCCGTGCTTGCGACATATCTTTTCTTTATCGGCGGAGGATTAGGGTTCGCTTACCTTTTCAACAACAAACAGCTGCTTGCGGGCGAGGGCATAAACCGTTGGCAGGAAATGCTTGAAGGTTTTTACAAAACACCCACCAATCTGCCTGCCGAGGGACTTCGCTGGGTCAATTCAATTGCTGATATGCTTATTCCGCAGCGTGCAACTTTGTTTGGCTGGGCGCTGCTTTTCCCCGCACTTCAGCTTTTGCACAGGGCGGTCATGCAGCGCGAATACAAATGCATAGTTCCGCTCGGTATCATTGCGGGATGCATGCCGCTTGTTCATACGCACAGTTTTCTTGCGATCGGAATTATTTCCGCGTTCCTTTTCGTTGCCGCTCTCGGAAAAATGCTGATGAGCGGTGTTTCCGAAAAACACGAAAAGCTTGCTGTCCGCAATCTCGGACTGTTCGTTTGCTCGGCAATTGTCGGTGCATTGCGAATGATGAATATTCGTGTTGTTACCGAAGGGTTGGATGACAGGTTCACGATCATTGCGGGCGCGCTGACTGTTGTTGTTTCCGTTGTTATGCTGGCTCTTGCTCTGCCCAAAAAGAACGCCAAAGGTGAACGGAAGGGATCCGATGACGGCCTTGAAACCGAGCTTGCGACGGAGCTTATGCCAATGTCCAAAGTCACCGAACGCAAATACATATCAGCAGTCGGAATTGCATCGGCGGTTGGTCTTGCGATTTCATCAATGCTGCAGGAAAAAGCATCCGCGCTCGGTTTCGTGCTGCCTGTGTTTATGATTGCAGCAACGATTCTGCTCATTGTTTATAACGGCAAAAAGTCCGGAAGGAAGCCCGCTTCCGATGAGGTGAAGCATGTGCGTTGGTTTGCTCTGTTCGGCGTGATTGCGGTCGTGCTTGCCGCACCGCAGCTTTTCGGATTCACGTTTAAACAGTCCGTGAACAACGACTCGTTCCTGCGTTGGGGATTTAATTGGTGCAATGTCAGTGACAGCTGGCTTTGGTTCTATATCAAGAATCTCGGACTCATTTTCATCCTGATGCCTGTTGCGCTGCTTTCCGAAAAAAAGCAGAACAGACTGTTCTACTACGGAACACTCGTTATATGGCTGCTGTGCGAAGTGCTGATTTTCCAGCCCAACCCGTACGACAACAACAAGCTGCTTTTCGTTTGGTTCGCATTTACCTGCGGCATAGTTGCGAATTATCTCATAACAACATTTGCACGGCCCGTTACAAGATTGGAGCGCGGGAAACGCCGCGTGCTGCGCGGCAAGACCGCCGGTCGCTATCTGCTGCTTGCAATGATGCTTATTGCAATGCTGCTTTCCGGCAGCCTGACTTTGGTGCGCGAATATGTCTCGGGCGATCACATTGCATTCGCCGCGGATGCGGACGGGAAAAGGAGCCTGCAATACATTGAAAGCGGCTACGAGGTTGTGCCGGCGGCGCAGGTTGAGCTTGCGGAATGGATAAACACAAATACCGACGAACCCATTGCGGCGGATGCAACCTTCCTGACCGAAAGCAACCATAATAATGCAGTTGCAATGCTCACGGGACGCAACATTTTCTGCGGCTCGGGCTCGTTCCTTGAATACCACGGCGTTAACTATCGCCCGCGCAAAGAGCTTATAAAGCCCATGTATGAACAGCCCGAAACTTGCCTGCTTAGGTATGCGGCGGAATACGATATTGACTATGTGCTTGTTGGAACACGGGAGCGCGGAAGCTATGCGGTTGACACGGAATGGTTCAATGCAAATCTTCGGGTCGTGTACCGCAATGCACAGCTGACGGTCTACAAGATTGCGAAATAACAAGGCAAAGGTCCCGTGTTGAACTTTTTCGATGCGGGATGAAAGAAAAACAATAAAAAGAAAACCGTGCGGCAGCGAAATGATTCAAGCCGCACGGTTTTTAAGTTCGGATTCTTTTAAATTCAGATTATTATACCTATGCTGCTCCGTTTCGGCATTGATGACGTGAGCAAAAAAGTGCCGAAGGGGCAAAATGGCAAAAGGTTTTAAATCAATGCCCGTCAACCATTCTCAGGAAAAAGTAGATGCGTCCGCCGAGGTTGGATTCCCAATGCTGATCGGCGCAGGTAAGAACGGTCAGAAAACGGTCGTTCGGAGTGACATGAACCGAATAATCAAGCTCGGTCCGCGCCTGCTGATAGGTTATCCATTCGGAAATCTGTTCGGATGTCATGCTCTCCATGGTTTGCGGATAATTGCAGTTATAGTACTGGGAAGATTGCTCGGCAGAAGCGGGCTTTTCTTCGTACATTGCAAAAACTTCCCAAGTATGCGTTTCGCCGAAAAGGTTGAGCGTCCATAATCTGTTTTTGAATTCACCGTAAGTCGGTGCGTACTCATCCTGAATCTTGTGCAATTGATGCAGCATTATGCCCGCGCGGCGCAGATTATGGCCGGAAATCACCATGTTTTGCGAGGGATAGCCGTAATAAAGATAAATCGATCCGCGTGAGGATGAGTTGCCGCGTGCATCATGATAATGATAATAAAAATTCGGACCGAACATCAAGGGTGCGTCAATATTCGTGCCTTCAAGTTTTATGTAGCCGACGGTATCGGCATTTGTTCGCTCCGCATTTGCGGTCTGTTCGGAATAGCGGAAACTTTTTGCATATTGATCGATTACGGTGTAATTCGAAAGATGACAGCGAAGCTGTTCGACATCTGCCGCATCAACGGAATTCGGCTTTGCTGCATCGCGCAGTATATTTGCCGCCTGAAGCTGAACGGGATCGAGCTGAACATTGCCGCTGAGGTAAGCGGAGAGGAGATCTGCATCGGCGGCGGTTATGCTCCCATCCATGTTTATATCGCCGAGGATGACCGCTGTGCCGCGTTCCCCGTTTTCAAGCGTATATTCATCACCCGTACGAATTAACGGATCCGCATCCGGTGCAAGCCCGAGTACAAAACCGCCGTCCGCAAGATAAGGGCGCAGCCGCCATGAAGCGGTTTCACTTTCGCAAAAGTCGTTGCTTCCGAATGCGTGTACCGTGCCGTCATCCGACAGCACGAGCGCGTGCCCGAAAGCACAGGAAAAATCCACAACGTTTGCATCGTCTTCCGTGAAGGCCTCGGATATGCGCCTTCCGTCCGTGTCGGCAAGTTCACAATCCGTATGCAGCCGCCCCGCATAGTCAACGTAGGCAAAACAATTATTGCCCGCAAAGGCATATTTGCAGTCTGCCGCACCAAAAAGCACCGAAGTCGAGGCATTTGCCGCATTGCTTGCGCAAAGATACAGCCCGCCCTCCGTCCGCGCGGCAAGATTGCTGCCGCATGCGGCAATTGCTGTCAGGCTGTGCCCCGAAAAGACAGAAAGCTCGGGCGTATTGCCGCGGGAATGTATCTTTCCGCTTGCTTCAACCGCAATGAAAAAATCGCTGCCCGCTGCGATAAGGCGGATATTATTCAAATCACCGGTGTTGAGCATTTCGCTGTAGAGCTGAGTTTCGGCATCGGATGCCGCTGCGGATTCGGTTCGCGCACCGATGGCAATGACTCTTCCGTCACCGGAAAGTGCATACACAATTTCGCTGCTGCAGCAAACGGCGGTTATGCCGTTAAGCTTTGCCGATTTCTGCCGAAGCGCATCGCTTCCGGAACAGAGCAATCGGCCTTTTTTTGTCAGTCCGACGGTAAAGGCAGGCGCGGCGGCAATTGCCTTGACATCGCGCCAGCCATAGCAATAAGCCTGTCCGTTATTGTAACCGATATATGACATAAGCCCGACGGAGGACAGTCCGAACGAAAGTCCGTTTCCTGCCGCGACTGCACCGCACGGTACGGACGGAAGCTCGCTCGGCACGGGAAGAGGTGCGGGTGTTTCAGGCATCGCCGAAGGTGTTTCGGAGGCGGGCACAGCAGGGGGCTCGGGCGGGACGGGGTTCGACTCTTTTTTTAAAGACAGGCAGACGATAAGCCCGGCGGCAAGAAGAATTGCGACTGCCGCAATCAATATGCCGCGTCGCCTGAGATTTTTTACAAACCCACCTGCGGGGGTAATGTTTCGGTGATTCGTATCTTTTTTTATTTTTTTCATGTAAGTTCCTCAGTTTTTATTGGATTGTACCCAAACTCAAATTGTTCAAAACCAATCCCAAATCTTGCGGGACACGGCATCAGAAGCGTGAACCGCGCTTTTTTTCGACTGCTGCGGCATAACGCACGGCATCGCGCACGGCCTCGAAAGGCGAGTCGGCTGCCGCAAATATCTCATTGCGTAAAGATAAAAAGAGTTCAGAATCATTTGCGGCAAAGGCAATTGCTTCTGCGGTCAGTTTTCCGTTGCCGGTAAAATTTCGCCCGACAAGGCTTCGTGCCTGCGCTGCGTCGCCGGTGATGAGCCGTTTGAGATTAAAAACATCGTTCAAATTGATTTCGTCACCGTTTGCCGCACGAAAACTCTCCGTATCGGCGGGCGGAATTTTCGCGTTGCGCGGGCAGGCATATTGGCAAATTTCACATCCGATAAAAGTTTTCTGCATGGCGCGAACGCTGTCCGGATGCTGCGCGGTTTCCATTTGCAGCCGCATACAGCGTTCGGTCGTCAATCCGTTTTCGGATATTGCACCGGTGGGGCACGCGTTCATGCAGAGGGAGCAATTACCGCATTCGCTTTGACGAGTGTTCAACGAGGGAAGGACGGTCAGCAATTCGGAAAGTGTTTCGGGCGGAATTTCCCGAACCGCAAACGTAAGAAGAACGATCCGCGTTCCGAATTCGGGCAGTGCAATCAATGAGTTGCGGCATTTAATGCCGATGCCTTCCGCTTCAAGCTGCATTTTGACGGGAATATCGGTTTTTTCGACGTGAATTCCCGCAGCGGTCAGGGCTTCCGCCAGTTTTTTTGCACTGTGATAAGCGCGGTTGGATGCAATGTAGTATGCAGGTATACGTTCGCCAGCCGTAAACGGCGCATAGGGGTACACAAGCACCGCAATGCTGTTTGCCCATGGATATGCTGTCGGAGCATCGGCGGTAAGATTGAACCGATTGCGGCCGAGGTCAAATTTGCGCGGCGTTGTAAAAAACACCTGTAAGAATCCGTAATCGGCGGCTGTCGTTCGGAAAACAGTCCGCAAATCGCAGGGGGAAACAGCGTGGGGAGTGGGTGCTGACTGCATACGGTGCGCTCCTTTCTGTTCGATTTAATCCGTTTTGCGGTCGGTTCAATATGCGGACGGATTCCTCTTTCGTCCGTAAATTGCAGCAGCCAAACGCGCAGACGGGCGGATGAAGAATATATGTCAATTGTACCATACGATACCAATATCGGCAAGAGGGAACGGAAAACGAAGAATGAAACAGAAAGCGAAACCTGTTCAAATTGAACATAATAATATATTTAACGGAAAACGGCAAAAGCGCGGGATAATCGGGTCATTTCACGATAACACAAGTGAAAGAAAAAAATAAGGAGATACAACCATGGACACGAAAGAAATCAATGCAGCCGTTAAATGCGCAGTGGAAACAACGCAGCAGCCGCCCTCTTTTTTCATTCACGGTTCATCCGTGTTTGCACTGGAAACCGAGGCAGTTAAAACCGCAGAGACGCTGAAAAGATGCGAAAACATGCTTTTTCGCGGAATCGTTAAGTATTTTTCAATCAAAATGCCCTATTTTTCGGATATGGCAGGTTCGGAAAATTTCCTTGCGCGGCTTGACGAGAGCATGAACACAGCGGCGGACTTTTACAGCGAGTTCAAAGGTGTTGTGATAATTGAACTTTCGGAGGAATGGGCAAAGAAAGGCATCAACGATGCGTTCTCATGCCTGCCGGGCTATATCGGAATGCATAAATGCATTTCGTACATTGTCATTATTGAAGCGGAAAAAGAGTCGGCATCGATTGACGATATGAGGAGAGCTTTGAACGGAAGCACGATTTGGATCGATATACGCATGAAAACGGCGGAAATAGGGCAGTGCATAAATCTTTTCTTCAAAACGGCGAAGGAAGTCGGAATGACCGTTTCGGATGCCGCTTCAAAAGAGCTTAAAAAAACACTTGAAAATGCCGATGTTTCCGTTTTGCCGCTTGATCAGGTTGTTCTTCGAACGGTGCAGCAAATAAAGCTGAACAAACAAGTCAAGAACGCCAACCCTGTTATTGAAGCGGGCGATTTGGATATAATGCCTCAAAAAAGGACGTGTGAAAGGCGAGGCCGCATCGGATTTTCTGCAAAGGAATAAGGAGGAACACAATATGCTGAGTGATGGATTGAAATATCAGGATTCAAGGATGGCGACTTGCGAAGAGATGAAGCAGGATCTTGCGCCGTTCGCATTGCATGATGCGGCTGCAAAGTCCAAGGGCGGGCCGGTGCTGCTGCGCGACGGCGACACGGTTTATACGGATCCGAGTGATTCGCATTCGCTGATAGTCGGGGATACGGGTTCAATGAAGACGCTGCGATTCGTGCTTCCTCTCATTTATTCCTGTGCGGCGGCGGATGAATCAATGGTTATTGTTGACCCGAAGGGCGAGCTTGCGCGGAAATCCGAAAGTTTTCTTTCCGCGAAGGGCTATAAAACAGTTATCATCAACATGAGGGATCCGCAGCGTTCGCCCGACACATGGAACCCGATGGGGGTTATAGAGAGGGCGCACAAAAGCGGGGAAGAGGGGCAGCAAAAGGCCGTTTTGCAGCTTAATGATATGCTGAACGACATTTTCTTTCGAAGAGTCGATACAAAGGATCCCTATTGGAACGAGTCCGCAGGGCAGCTTGCTCTGGGCATATGCCTGCTGCTTCTTGCATTGGGCGAAAAGCTGAACATGAAGAATCTGCTGAAATGGCGATATGAAAAGCTTGCCGACGGAACGCTTGATAAATGCTTCCGAAATCTGCCGACGGACGGCGAGATCTACCAAAACCTTGCGGGTTATTTGGGTATGACGGCCGAGAACACAAAGTCCTGCATAAGGTCAACCTTTGATCAGCTTGTGCGCGTGTTCAAGTCCGCACCTGCACTGACTGAGATGCTGAATGATACGTCATTTGATATTGAACGGATCGGGGAGGCAAAAGCGGCGGTTTTTGTCGTCATCCCGGATGAAAAAACAACCTTTCATTTTTTGGCGACGCTCTTTATCAGCCAGTGTTACACAACCTTGCTTGAAACAGCGGAAAGGCACGGCGGGTCGCTGCCGCGAAGGACGAATATCATACTTGAGGAGTTTTGCAACCTGCCCGCGCTCGGCGATATCGTTCCGATGATCACGGCGGCAAGGAGCCGCAATATCCGGCTGCACATGGTCATTCAGTCGTACGGACAGCTTGTTGAAAAGTACGGCGAAAATGTGAGCCGCGCCATTCTCGACAACTGCGGAAACATGATCTATCTGCATACGCGGGAAATGGATTTTTTGACGTATATCAGCAGACTTGCGGGGAACAACGAGTACGGAAGACCGCTGATTTCAACATCGCGTCTGCAAAGGCTGCAAAAAAACGAAACCATTATCTTCCACGGCAGATGCTGCCCGTATCTTGCGGAAGATGTTCCGCTGATTTTTGATTATCCGATAAAATTGGGGACGGAGCTGCGCTCTGCGCCGCCAAAACCGAAGAAAGAAAAAAAGCGCAGGCGAATCGGGGATGTATTGAAGCCGCCCGAACTGAGCGGAGACACCGATGTATGGGACTGATCGAAAAAGCGGTGCAGCGAATATTGAAAATATATTAGCTGTTGCTGCCGGGAAAAAGCAATTTTTCCCGATAAATAAAGTGTAAGGGAAAAACGAATGCACATGCGTTTGATGCGCGGACGGCTGACGCCGAAGTGTGCAGCGCATGTGCGTTTGAAACACTCCCGAACGGATAAGCAGGTTTTCTTCCCGCGGGCGATGAAAATATATCATTGAAAACCGTGGGGAAAAGACAAAAAAGCTCGATAGAGTAAATGAAGGGTGAGCAGAACTGAAAACTCACTAAAAACACAGAAACCGAAAGGAGAAAACTAAAATGGCAAGAACAGGACAAGCTTATTCAACAGCAATTGCGGACAGCATCAACGCCTTTCTTAAAGAAGATGACTGGAAATTCAGCTTTGACAGCGAATGCGGCAGGTTCATTTTCAACCTCGGCCTGAGCTGCAAGCTCAAATCGGTTCGGTACATTGTTGATGTGCGCGAGAAAGACTATCTTATCTACGTTTTTTCACCTCTGGGCCCGGATAAAGGCGATGCCGCAACGATGAAGCGCACGGCGGAGTTCCTGACACGAGCGAACTACGGACTTGTTTTCGGCAACTTCGAAATGGACATGCACGACGGCGAAATTCGCTACAAAACCTTCGTTCCGTGCGGCGGAGAAGCCCCTTGTGCCGATGTTATTCGCCGCAGCATATATGTGCCGGCAATGATGCTTGACAGGTACGGCGACGGCTTGCTGAAGGTGCTGTATTCGGACATTGACCCCGAAAAAGCTTGCAGCATGTGTGAAAATGACATGAGAGACAGCGCGGACGACGACACCGAAGAATCGGGCAGCACGAACGACAGTACGGCAGACATCCTGTCGAGGCTTTCGGCACATTTTTCAAGCGATACAAGCGATACAGAGGATGAATAATCCGTTTCGAACAGAACCTTTATCAGCGTCGCCTTAAAATAATGCCTGCAACGATACCGAGCAGCGCAATGCCGGCGCAGATAAGCACAAGCGTCCCGAAACTTGTCGTTTTGGCGGAGCTTGCTCCTTCCGCAAATGCCGTTGCACAGCACAGCGCGGAAATGACGGCCGCAAAGCAGCCGATGAATGAAAAGAAATTGCGTTTCCTCATGTTTGTTTCTCTCCTTGTACTCCCAACCCGCATGTTCAACTTCATTCATCGTCTGCGAGCGGCAATTAACGGATTCAGCTTTGCTGAAAGCAGAACCCGAGCTTAAACAGCTTCATATGCATTATAACACTTAACCGACACATAATCCACAGCAAGTTTAATAAACACTTCAAACAGCATACCGATTCAAAGTTCATATCAGCCGATGCCCCCTTGCCGAATGCGCAGGGGGTATTTTTATGTAATCGTCCGGCAGGAAATAGGTGTTGACAGGAAATGCGCCCGCGTATTATATATTTATTTGATTTGTTGAACAGCGGTTGACTTTTTAATAAAATTCTTATATTATTGACCTGCACATGCAGCGCGCGGGTTCGATACGCGCTGATGAATGTGTGGGGGAATTTCATAAAACAGACTGCATCTTTTTGCGGTCGGTATGTGCCGACTGCAAATCAGGTGTTTTTTGTGTATCGAATTATGAAATATGAAAGGGACTTGCGGGACTCCGTAAGTCAACGGTTCTTAATGTCATGAACGAATTTGTCCTCACCTGCTGTTCAACTGCAGACCTTCCCAAGGAACGATTCGAACAGCTCAAAGTTTCCTATGTTTGCTTCAACTACACGATTGACGGAGTTACGTATCCGGATGATCTCGGGCAGAGCATCCCGTTCGATGAGTTTTACCGCCGCATGGCGGAAGGCGCAATGACGTCCACTTCGCAGGTGAACATGGATCAGTATTTGCAATTTTTTGAACCCTTCCTTGCAGAAGGAAAGGATGTTCTGCATGTTACTCTGTCCTCCGGAATTTCGGGTTCGTTTAATTCCGCATGCGCGGCAGCACAGGTTTTGCGCGAAAAATATCCCGAAAGAAAGCTTTATATCGTCGATTCTCTCGGTGCATCATCGGGGTACGGACTTATAATCGATAAGATGGCAGAGCTTCGCGATTCCGGCATGAATATAGACGCGCTCCATGACTGGGTGGAGGAACACAAGCTTAACATGCATCATTGGTTCTTCTCAACCGACTTGACATATTATGTGCGCGGGGGAAGAATTTCGAAATCCGCCGGGTTCATCGGCTCGATTCTGCATATTTGCCCGCTGCTGAACTGCGACGATTTGGGCAGGCTCACTCCGCGCGCCAAGATACGCACTAAAAAGCGCGCAATAAACGAAATCGTTCAAAAAATGGTCGAGAATGCGGAGAACGGACTTGATTATTCCGAAAAATGCTTCATTTGCAATTCAGCTTGCTATGACGATGCACGTGCGGTTGCGGATCTTGTTGAAGCGACTTTCCCGAAGCTTAACGGCAAGGTGCTGATAACGTCGATCGGAACAACCATCGGAAGCCATACGGGTCCCGGAACCGTTGCACTGTTTTTCTGGGGAAAGAAGCGCGTTGACTGAATTTGATAACGGCTTTTAAAACAAAACGCATTGCCGCAAACAGGGGCAATGCGTTTTACCTTTTTCGTCAATAATTTTATGCAGCACAAAATGTGTTATGCGCAAAGACTTCGACTTTTATGACAGGAGCAGCTCCTTCACACGAACTGCGGCTGCCACGTTGAATTCACATCTTGTATCCACCTGGTAATCAACGCATGCGCTTCGGATTATTTCGGGCGCTGCGTCCACGTTTTCGGCAGCAAGCAAAGCCGTTACAATACGAACGAATTCGTTAAGCTGCAAAACGGGCAGATCAACGACTACTTCAAAAAGACTCGGGAGCACGGGTGATTTTGAACAGGCCGCAAGCAAAACATTCATCGGCAGCAAAGGTTCTGTCACCGTTTCGCATGTATCCTCCCGCAGCTCATCGCAGAGGAGCATGAATTTGAGCGGCTGACAACGCAATTTTGCAAGCAAATCAATGCAATTCAGGTTGCCGTTGAGTGTGTAAACAAGGCGGAGCTGGGGCAATTCGTCCGTCAGCTCAAGCATCATGGTCGTTTTGCCCATTCCCTGCTGCCCGCAAAGAAGCATCGGATGTGCGCTTTCGTCCCGCATAAATGCAATCGCATTGTTCAACAGTATACGGTATTCTGCGTCCATCAGCGGAACAAAATCGCCCGCACGCAGCTCGTGAAGCGGTTTCAGCGCACCGTCAAAGATGAAGTTTCGGTATTTGAGGAAGATTCCGCTTCCGTACGAAGAGTGAAAATTCCAAAGGTCGTTCACAAGCTCGGACCAATCATCAGACTCGAGAAAACGCCGATACATGCCTTCAAGAGCAACGTCCGCATAATAACTGTCGCGAATGCCGAACTCACCGTATTGCCACACGGGCGGCGGGAATTCGGTTTTTGCAGGCGGCTGTTTGGGTTTGAATTCACGGGGCATGGGTGCAACGGGGGCGCCGCCCCACGCAGCGGAGGCAATCACGGAGGCGGCATCCTTTGAATTCTTTTTTTGCTTTTGTTCCGTGCAATTGCGAACTATGGAATGCAAAACGTTTTCGTCCGCTTCCGAAAGAGTTTTCAGAGCGGAAAGCTCAAGCTGCATTGCGTGAATGACGGCATCGTCCGCCTTTCCGGAAGCAGCGGCACATGAAAACACGTTGTCGGTCAGCAACACCGTATCAAGAATGTAATCGTGCCAGATATTGCCGCTTACTCTGCGTGCGCCGCAGCAAACAAGCTCCGAAGTCAAAGCGGAAAGTGCGTCCGCAGCGTTTTGCACGTTGCCGATATCGGCAAAGCGAAGAAGCTCGGAAAGTTTTCCGAGGGGACGAGTGAGCAGTTCGTTTCGGAAAATTGCAAGCCGGGCAATTGCAGCGGACAGCGTGCGAAGGTTTTCCTCAGTTTGTGTGCAATCCATTTTTGCTGCCTTTCTGTAAAAAATGAAGCGTTTGCGCCGCAGACTTACCAAGCGATAAGGTGCAGAATATTTTGATCAAGCACGATGAAAGCTCCGAGAATCGCCGTGTAAATCGCAAAACCCCAGAGTGAATGCTTTGTGATGAGTTTTATCATGAAACGCACCGCAAAATAGCCCGAAACGGCGGCAGCGGCAACGCCGAGCACGACCGAAAGCCAGTTTATGTTTGCTGCGCCTGCGCTGACCGCACCGGGAATTTCAAGCACCGCACCGCCGAGAATTGCCGGAATTGAAAGCAGAAAACTGAATTCCGCAGCGTCTTCTTTTTTCATGCTGCAAAGCGTTGCGCCCGTGATGGTTGAACCCGATCTTGAAATGCCGGGCAGAATGGCAACGCCTTGAACAAAACCGATAAACACCGCATGATACCACTTCATTGAAGGAACGGTAAGTTTGCATTCGACTTTTTGACGTATAAAATCGCAGAGCACAAGCAGCGCCGCCGTGAAAAGGAAACAGAAGCCGAGCAGACTGCCTTCGTTCGCCGCATCAATGACATCTTTGAATACGAGTGCCATAACCGCGGTTACGAGTGTCGCAACGATCATCCAGATCCAATACTTTGCCTGCTTTACCGGGTGGAGCAGCATTTCAATGATGCGTTTGCGGTAAACAACAAGCACCGCTGCCAAAGTGCCGAGATGCAGCATGACGGTGAAGAAAAGTCCGCCGTCCGATATGCCGAAGATTTTTTGAAGCAGCAGGAGATGACCGCTGCTTGAAATCGGAAGAAATTCGCAAAGTCCCTGAACAAGGCCCAGGATAATTGCAATAAAAGCGTTCATTTTTTGTTTGCTCCTTTCGGATTTGCTTGCAGTCCGCAAAACGGTCGCACAAAAACTCGGCGCGTCTGCACGGGCTGCAATTAAATTATATTGAATTGGCACCGCAAATTTGCCCAACGCGCCGCATCGGGCAAAAAATGCCGCGCTTCGCCGCCCGACCGGTATAAAATTGCTCAAGCCCGTGCGGCTCTAAAACCCGTACGCGGCGTTAAACGATAAAAGTCGGGCGAACCCGTTTTTCGCATTTCTGCAAAAGGGATCATTCGGAGATTTTCAAATTAAAAATACTCATAGAACGAGCGAAAGAAATCGGAAACATAGTCCATTGCGATTATCGCGATTACAATGAGCAAAATTACGAGCAGAGTCAGCACTGCGCCGATTACGATACCTGCAATCGCAAGACCGCGTCCCTTATCGCCGCGGGCGTTGCACTGACGCAGTCCGATGATGGAGAGAATAAGTCCTGCGATTCCGGCAAGGCCGAAGAGCGTGCGGTTAAAGAAAATCGCGGCGCATGAAACACAAAAGCCTGCAATGCTGAGTCCGTTATAATTTGCGGAAGGCGCGCACGGCGTGCAGTCCTGCTGCGGCGGGGTGTAGTTGAATTGATTGTACCACGACTGCTGCGAGTCCTGCTGAGAATTCTGCTGTGAGTCCTGCTGTGAATTCTGCTGTGAATCCTGCTGAAAATCCTGCTGCGAACCCTGCTGCGAATTCTGCTGAAAATCCTGCTGAGCAGAACTTTGATCATTGCCTTGGGTGAAGCTGTTCAACTGAGCACCGCAGTTGGGGCAGAACGATGCGTTTGCATCAAGGATGTGGTTTCCGCAATTTGGGCAAAACATTTTTTGTTCCTCCGTGTTTGAATTGAATTCGAGTCACATGCAATGTGATTTAAATTCAATAATATTATACAGCACACACAGGGGATTTTCAAGGGGGCGGGGTATTTGTGCAAATGAAAGGGTCTTTTAAACGAACCCCGTTTCGACGCAGCCTCTTGACAACCGTATACTGCGGATTTAGAATATCCCTGCGGGGTAACCGCAGTTTCCGAAATCGCAATTTTTCGGACAAAAGGAACATCGGCTTCCGCAGATAAAAACACAAGGAGAAACTTCAATGGACAGAATTTATTACATCGGAAATCGGAGAAGATTTTATGATATGATGGAAACAGAAAGTCTTGCCGCCATATTTGCGGGCGAAGAACTTTGGAAGACGGGCGATGAATACTATCCGTTTTTTGCGGACAGAAATTTTGTGTATCTTACCGGTTTAAAATGCAAGTCTGCCGTGCTGCTTGCCGCAAAAGCGGCGAACGGACAAGTTTCGGAACGGCTTTATCTGCTGCCGCCGGATGCACAGGCGGAGCGTTGGACGGGAGTTCGCGCGAAACCGCATGAAGCGGCGGAAAAATCAGGCATTGAGGATATTCGTTTTTTGAATCGGTTCGAAGATGATTTTTCGCGCCTTGCGGCAAGCGGGGAATATGCAAAGCTGTACCTTGACCTTTATCGGTTTGACGGAAACCAGCCGGATCGTCCGTCGCATAGACTGCTTCACGCCGTTCAGCGAGATTTTGCGTATCTGCAAATAAAAAATGCGGCTGAGTTGACGGGTTTGCTGCGCTTGATTAAACAGCCCTGCGAAATTGAAGCACTGCGCCGTGCGGAGGAGAAAACCCGCGCAGGCATACTTGCAATGATGCGAAATTCTTATCCGGGCAAGTTCGAATATCAATACAAGGCGGATTTCGATCATGCACTCGGGCAGTTCGGGTCGGAGGGTGCGGGGTTTCCGTCGATTATTTCGGCGGGGAAAAATAATTTCTGCATTCATTATTACAGCTATACCGGACGGGCACAGGAAGGCGACTTGATTTTGAACGATGTCGGCGCACAGCACGACAACATGATCACCGATGTTTCGCGTGCGTGGCCCTGCGGCGGAAAGTTTACGGACAGACAGAAATTGCTTTATAATTGCGTCTATGCAACATCGGAATATGCGTTTTCAAAGATCAAGCCGGGAATGCCGATGAAGGAAGTTGATACGATGATACGTCGGTTTAACGCCGAACGGCTTGTTGAAGCAGGTGTGCTCGCCTCCGTTGACGAAATCGGAAAACTCATGTGGCATGCGGGTGCACATCATATCGGCTACGATGTTCATGATATGGTAAAAATGCCCGAAACGGTTCAGCCGAATATGGTATTCTGCGTTGATATCGGTGTTTATCACGAGGAATGGGGTATCGGTTTCCGCCTTGAGGACAACTGCCTTGTTACCGAAAACGGCTGCGAAAACCTTTCCGCCGCAATTCCGCGCACGGTCGAAGAAATTGAAGCTGTTATGCGCGGGGAATAAGGCAAAGCATGAATGGGCATCGGACAGCAAAAAAGCAACCGGAACAAACTCTGCGAAACTTTAAAAACTGACTTTATGGAACAGGTAATTCTGTGGATATTGGGCGTCGGAGCCGTCATCGGCGGAATTGACAGATTGGCGGGCAACAGATTCGGACTCGGCGAGAAGTTCGAGGAGGGTTTCGGTCTGTTGGGGCAAACAGCCCTTTCAATGGCGGGGATTCTCTGCCTTGCGCCGCTGCTCTCCGACGGATTGGAGACGGTTCTTGCACCGGTATTTCGTGCAGTCGGGCTTGACCCTGCAATGCTCGGCGGCATAATTGCAATCGATATGGGCGGGTACCAAACCGCCGCTGCGCTTGCGCAAAACGCAGCTGTCGGAAGATATGCGGGGATACTTTCGGCTGCAACGCTGGGCTGCACGGTGTGTTTTGTGATCCCGCTCGGGGCAGGAATGCTGAAAGAGGAGGACAAAACCGCCTTTTTTAAGGGGATCTCGATAGGCCTCGGGGTTATGCCGATTGCTCTCGCCGCAGGCGGTGTTGCAGGCGGAATGGAAATCTTTACGCTGCTTGTGCAAACACTGCCGATAATACTTTGCTCCGTTTTGCTGATGCTGGGATTGCAGCTGTTTCCGCGCGGAACGGTTAAAGCGTTTGCCCTGTTTTCGAAACTGCTGCAAGCCGCCTCAACAGTGGGGCTGACTCTCGGCGCGTTTCAATACATCACCGGGTTCCGACTTATCGCGAGACTTACCCCGCTTGAGGAGGCGATGAAAACCGTTTCCGCAATCGGAATCGTGATGCTCGGGAGCCTCCCGACCGCCGAAATACTGCGCCGCGCATTGTCAAAGCCGTTCAACCGTATCGGGAAAAAGCTCGGAATGCGGGATTGCAGCCTTGCTGCCCTGCTGATCGGGTGCGTAAGCGCTGTTCCTGCTCTTGCCGTGCTCAAGGATATGGATGACAGAGGGCAAACAGTGAATGCCGCATTCCTTGTTTGCGCCGCCTCCGCGCTTGCGGCGCATCTCGGGTTTACGCTCAGCGTTGAACCGAACATGGCGGTTCCGCTTTTGCTGACAAAATTTTTGGGAGGATTTTGCGGTATCGCGGCGGCATTGCTGCTGACGGGAAAAGCAGAGCGGCGGAGAAAAGGTCAACGTTCCCGAATCGGCAATTGATCTGTTGTCGAAGGCAAAACACATATTAAGTAGCGTTTGAATTTTTCGCTTGAAGAATGGCTTTTGCTTTTTCATACTTTTTGCGCCGCGCGGCAAGCTGCTCCGCATCGATTTCGGAACAGCCCGCATAACGTGTTTCGTCCGAATTATGCGCAATGTCCGCAAGTTTGACGCGGACTGCTGTCGGATTGCTGCGGATTGCCCGGATGTAATCGAAATAGTCAATGCCGTCTTTATGCGTCAGCAGTTTTAACACATCGATAACAGCCGACGGAAATTCGGATTCAAGTTCAGAGAGTGTTATGTCCGTGTCCTCTGCAACGTCGTGAAGAAGTGCTGCGCAGACCGAAATTTCATCGGGCATTTGTTCCGCAAGATGAATGGGGTGAAAAATATAAGGCACGCCGCACACGCCGCATTTGTCAACCTGCCCGGCATGGGCAGCGTATGCAGTACGCATTGCCTTATTGGTGAGGAGGGTGTAAATCACGGGTCAAACGATCCTTTCGGATTTCAGTGTAAATCAGCATATTCAAGCTGAACATGAGTGCAAAAACACAAAAAACTCTCGAAACCTTCGAGAGTTTGGAGCGGGAAACGGGGCTCGAACCCGCCACCTCCGCCTTGGCAAGGCGGCGCTCTACCAAATGAGCTATTCCCGCATATTAAAATCAACCTTAAAGTGGTGCGGGCGAAGAGACTCGAACTCATACACCCTGCGGCACCGGAACCTAAATCCGGCGCGTCTGCCAATTCCGCCACGCCCGCTGATGCCCTCTGCAATGCAATGTCTCATTTAAATTGATAAATGAAACAAAAACCGAATGCAAAGATTGGTGACCCGTCGGAGATTCGAACTCCGGACACCTTGATTAAAAGTCAAGTGCTCTACCGACTGAGCTAACGGGTCAAATCTGGCTGGGGTGGCAGGATTTGAACCTACGGTGCGGGAGTCAAAGTCCCGTGCCTTAACCTCTTGGCGACACCCCAATGATAATCCCAGGGGTTTTGATGAAAATGGGGTGAGTGGTGGGGCTCGAACCCACGACCTCCAGAGCCACAATCTGGCGCTCTAGCCAACTGAACTACACCCACCATATTAGCTTGTCAAACAACGCCGCCAAAAAGAAGATTGGCGCGCCTGCAGGGATTCGAACCCGGGACCTACGGCTTAGAAGGCCGTTGCTCTATCCTGCTGAGCTACAGGCGCATACCGTGTATCCTGCCCGCTGACGTTTAAATATTCTATCAACTTTTCTTCCGCTTGTCAACACTTCGGAGGCGTGTTTTTTGCCAAAAGCCAAAATATATTTAAAAATTGTCTCAAATTCACTCGTTCGGCGATTGTAATCCGCCGCCGAAACGATTACAATATATTTACACCGCGCTTAATTGACGGCTTTCGAGCGATAAAGGCGAGGACAATAAAAGTGAAAGGAATTGAACAGGATGAATGTTGCTGTTGAGGGAAAAAACATAGATATTACAGCAGGCGAAAGCATTCTTTGTGCACTTCGCCGAGCGGGAACGGACTTTTCAAACCCGGCGGAAAAACCTGTTGCGGCTATGATAGGGGGAGAGGTCTTCAATCTGAATTACACACCCAAGCGCGAATGCAGCATACGGCTGCTGCGATATGGCGATGATGAGGGGCGCCGCGTTTATGAACGCACGCTGCAATTCGTTCTTATTATTGCCGTTCGAAAACTATTTCCGGGCGCAAGGCTTGTGACTCGTTACTCGGCGGGCGACGGACTTTACATTACTGTAGAGAAGGCGGGGACGGGTGCGCCGCTGAACGAGGCGGATACCGATTTGCTCCGCAGCGAAATGAAACGGATAACAGCGGCGGCATATCCGTTTGTTCGGCGAAGGCTTGATGTCCGCGATGCGATCGAGTTTTACACAAAGGACGGACAGCAGGATAAGGCAGAGCTGCTTCGCTGCCGGCGGTTCAGCTATTTTGATGTGTATTCCTGCCCGGATTACAGCGATTACATGGATTATTTTTACGGCGAGATGGCTCCGTCAACGGATTATGTTCATGTTTTTGAACTGCATACGCTTCCGGAGGCAATTGTTATGCTGCTTCCCAACAAAGACGACCCCGCCGTTCCCGCAAAATATGAAAACAGTCCGAAATTGCTTGCGGTTTTCGCCGAGAGCGACCGTTGGGGGCGGCTTATGCATGTTGCAAATGCGGTTGACCTTAACCGGCGTGTTGAAAACGGAACCGTTCGCGAGTTGATTCGGGTTAATGAAGCTTTGCATGAAAAGACTTATGCGCGGGTTGCGGATGAGATTATTGCCCGCCGTGCAAAAGCCGTTATGCTTGCCGGACCGTCATCTTCGGGAAAAACGACTTCCGCAAACAGGATCGCAACCCAACTGCGCGCCGACGGACTGGATCCGGTTATGCTGTCGCTGGATGATTACTATATCGACCGCGACAGAATTCCGCGCGATACAAACGGTGAAATGGATCTTGAGCACATCAACACTTTGGATATTCCGCGATTCAACGGGGATCTCGCGCTTCTGCTTGACGGCTGCGAGGCGGAAATTCCGCTGTTTAATTTCAAAACAGGCAAGCGTGAGAAACAAGGCAAGGTGCTGAAGCTTCATCGCGATCAACCGCTCATAATAGAAGGCATCCATGCCCTCAATCCGCTCATGCTCGGCAGCTGCGATCCGAATTCCGTTTTTAGAATATATGTTTCTGCGCTTACAACGCTGAACCTTGACGATCATAACCGCATCCGCACGACGGATCTGCGCCTGCTTCGCCGCCTTGTCCGCGATTATGAAACGCGCAATGCAAGCATGGAACACACACTCGGAATGTGGGCAAGCGTTCGCCGCGGCGAAGCACGCTGGATTTTCCCTTATCAGGAAAACGCCGACAGGATATTGAACACAACTCTTCATTATGAAGTTGCCGTCCTGAAACGATTCGTTTACCCGCTGCTTGAGGCCGTTCCGCCGGACAGTGTGCATTACTGTGCCGCGAGGAGCATCGTCAAGTTCCTCAATTACTTTGCCGAAGCGGAAGTTGATGATGAAATACCCCCGACTTCAATACTGAGGGAGTTCATCGGCGGAAATACTTTCTATAAGTAAGCGGGAAACAGTCGGCAAATTAAAGGGATTGGCATCGGCGCCGAAAGCTGCCGCAGAAATGCCCGCATCGACCGAAAAGGAGTTATTTCTGCGGCTGCTGACTGTGCCGAATTTGCAAAAAAAAGCGAAAATTGCGAATATACTTTTTAATATAATGAACGAAAAGAGGGCAAAAAGGGGTTATAAATGTCGAAAAGGAATTGCAGCATTCCGGAAGAGGTATGAACAACACGGAAGGCATGGTGGCATAAAAAGGGACGGAAAGAAAAACGGAAAAAAGTGTTGACAAAAGCTTGCGGGGGAGGTATAATAGCAAAGCTGTCGGACGAGAGAG
>OHSH01000050.1_pt1 | contig 106643 bp, 81 predicted proteins | sample 1578611 | NCBI WGS metagenome assembly OHSH01 (sample SAMEA3879576, study PRJEB24766) | human gut metagenome | biome: human-associated habitat; feature: feces | place: USA | collected 1985/1987 | reverse complement strand
ATATTGTCATATTCCTCTTTAAAGATGGGTGGATAGAAAATAGGAATCCATTTAACTTCTCCTGTTCTCAGATCCTGTGAGGCGAACATATGGGTTCTAGGCCAGTCTTCCTTTTTCATATCGGGTTTTAAAATTTCTTGGCGTAGAAATATGCATGAGTCTTTGATAAAAGCAGGTGCATTGTAGTAACTGCCAAAAGACAAGGGTGTAAATCTGCCTTCAGGAGTTTGGAAATTATAGTTTCGTATTATTTCCCCTTGAGAGTTTATGGAACTGAGCCGACTGATATTATTCTGTGCAACTAATATATATTGAGAATCGGGGGAAGGTCTACTGCCGAATACAGCTGGTAGCCCGTTGGGACCTGTCTTGTGAAGAGGTATCCGTTTGGCTATCTGTTGATTCTCTATATCAAAAATGACAATGTCATATAATGATTTTTGTGTATTCTCAAAGTGAAGGTATTCTTTCCCGTTTTCTTCGAATTGGAACATGGATTTGCTTAAGTAATAGGTCTGTTCGTCTAAAGGGAAAGCCAGCTGTTTTTCTGCTACCAGTTCTACTTCGTTCTGTTTGCCAGCTTCGTTTTTTGGGGAGGACTGGCAAGATACGAGGGTAAATATAGAAAAGAGTGATATAAAAAGGAGTGTTCGATTCATAATATTTTCGGTTTTATGATATTTGTAATTCATGTGGCCGGTTAAAAATCCAGCCACATGAATTGTTGGTTGTTAATTGGTAGGAGCACCATGATTCCCACCTTCTCCTGAACCTTCACCGGGGGCACCTACCTCTACTCCGGTGCCGCATTTACCATCTTCACTGATACACACTGTGCCTGTAGCAGCCATTTTGCAATTTTCCCATTCAGCTTCGAAAGCACAGTACTTTGGACCCCCTCGTGGCATTTGCACGGCAGGTGCTCCAAACACTACTTCCTCATTAGAAGAGTGGAGGTTCAAGCTTATTGCAAATGTTGCAATAACAGCCATAATCATTGTAAATTTTGTTTTCATAGGTGTCATATTTATAATTGTCTGAATATAAGATGTTTAATGGGTGTTGACAACTATAAATGGACTTATTGTTCTTGCTATTATGGATATTTAACAGAAGGACTTGCTTCATTGATACTTACTTGCCATCAGTACCGCTTTCAACTTGATAAATTCTGTTCCATTACAAATGCCTTCTGCCTGCAACTTGAAAAGATGCTCTTCTGTTTTTTCTAATCGGATAAACAGCTGTAGTAGCGGAGTCTCCAGCGGGTTGATGGCAGACAGGAATTTGGAAGAAGCAATCTGTACATACTGCAAAGGTTGGTTGGCGATCTGTTCGGCACTTTCTTTTATTATCTGTAAGGTACAGACGCCCGGAACCACCGGCTGTCCGGGGAAATGACCTTGATAGAGCACATGGCCGGGATTCAGCTCTATCTCTATTGCCTGTTTTCCGTCTTCTCTTTCCTTTATATGAATGATTTTATAAAAGTTCTCCAGCAGCATTTCAAGGGTTGTTTATGTTCAGTTTATCCAATTGGATTCTTAGCCGTATCAGCGGATGCTTGATTTGTACTTTCTCCGCCTGTCCGTTTACAAAGCCGGACAAGGTGAATACCGTCTTTCCAAATCCTTTGCCACTGATTCTTTGCTCAAAAGTACTACTTTTCTTTTTAATACGTGCTTTTTCACTCTTTAGAAATAGATTTTTGAAATCAGTTTCCAGTATTTTCAGCATCTTTTTCTTCCTCATCGGTTCAATGCAACTGTTTACTATGAAAGTGTCGCGGTGCAAGGAAAAGTCAAAAAGGCTGAGGCCAAAGTAAGTGGATCCCAGGATACGGATTTCGTTATCAGGCATTTGGCGGACAATGAGCATTCCGCTGAAATGATGTTTCATGAAATCCAGTTGCAAGTTGTACTTTTGCGACTGTGCTTCTGCCTGCAGGATGGGAGGCAGTGCCGTAGCTTCCCCTGTCACCCGGTGTGAGCAGGAGAGCAGGATAAACAGCAACAGCAGCCAGCTAGCGTATCGTAAACTTTGCCTCATCTTTCAAAGAATTGAATTTCTTGTCCGAGAATTCGTATTCGGTATAGTTGGTTGCGGTTTCCGATAAACGTAGTTTGTGGACAGACATGTCTTTTTTGTCTAAATAAATTTGAATCTGGTTGATATATGCCTTTACCGCTTTGCTGACGGGCTTGATTTGAATGAGATAGTAATGGGCGTCTTCAAAATATTCCAAAGCATAGCCGGGCGACATGTTGGACAGGTCGCCCACCATGCAGGCGGTAAGCATATCCTGCATTTGGTTCATCATCTTATTGGAGTGAAGGTCCATGATGCTTTTCTTTCCGTCCGATACTATTTTCAGTTGGTTGTTGTTGATCACGATAAGGTAGTTCATGGGCTGGGCGTAGTCCATGCATATCTTATTGCTCTTTTTATAATAGAACGTTCCTTTCGAGGTTATTTTCTCATCGAATACATCCAGATATTTTATCTGAGTGAAATTACTTTCGATGGACTCTATATTTTTAGCCTCTTGCAGCAGACGGGCTTCAAAATCTTTCAAATCAGTAAGTTTCTTCATCTGTTGGGCTTGCATCGGCAGGACTGTACAGAACATCAAGAGCAAAAGTATTTTCATGTAGGTCATACTTTATAGTGGTTTATCTGTTTGTAATGGGAGGCAAAGATAGTATATTTTGAGAAACCATTGAAGTAGAAGGTGGAATGTTTGATTTACCTTACATAAAAGTGTTTTTTGCAAAATATCTGTCACATCTGTCACGCCAGTGCTTTAATGGGCTAATAAACAGCGTGTTAAAAGTGTGACGGATTGTGTGACAGATAAAAGTCTGTCACAGTGTGTCAATGTGTATGCGGACACTGGTTATAGGGGCGGTCGATGAAGCTATACCGTAGTTGGACGATTTAGTATAATGTGTTGTGAGATAGTGTGTTCCGCTATTAGGAACAACTTGTTTCAATAGTGGAACTTTCTGTTCCACCTTAAGTCTACCGCTTCAGGGTAACTACTCTTTCACCGTATTTGCAAGAATAGTTGGCAATCTTTTCACTGCGCCGTGAAGACTTTCTTAATGTTATCTTCTGCATAATGTAAAAATAGGCCTAAAGAAAATATCAGACAATAAAATTAAATGCTATCTTTGTTGCTACACAAGCAGAAAGAATAAGATGAACAGAAAAATGAACAGGGCATTTTATATGCTACTATTTACTTTTAGCCTTTATGGATGTAATGTTGAAATGTCCCAAAAGGTAAATGAAACATTATACCAGGCAGAAAACTGTATGGAAGAGTTTCCGGATAGTGCACTGTCATTATTGCAGCATATTTCCCATCCGGAGGACTTGAAAGGGAAAGCACAAGCGGACTATGCTTTGCTTTATTCGCAAGCCTGCGATAAGAATCAGATTTCTATTACAAATGATTCGCTGATACGGATTGCGGTGAGATACTATGAGGATAAAGATGAGGATTTCAATGCTGCTAAGAGTTATTTTTATCAGGGTTGTGTATATCGCAATGCCAACCAGGATGCAATGGCTATAGAGGCTTACTTGAAGGCATTGGATAAGATGCCGAAAGGAAAACCGCATAAATTGTGGATGCAGATATATTTCAACTTGGGAGAGCGATATCGTTATCAGAATCTCTATGGCAGCAGTATGGAGATGTTTCAGAAATGTTTGGGGGCTTCTAAGGAGTTGAAAGATTCTTCACTCTTGTTTTTCCCTTATCGAGGGATTGCAAACGCCTATTTATTTACAGAAAAAAGCGATAGTGCTCTGATATATTACCAAAAGGCGTTGGCTATCAGTCAGTATATTCATAATGACTTTTGGGAATCGGCTATATTAGATGATATAAGCAATACTTATCTATATAAAGGAGATACGCTCAAGGCTGAACAATTTATTAGGGCTTCCATTGAAAAAGATAAGTCAGCCAGCAGTTTATATCTTAGGAGTAAATTCCTTTGCTATAGAAATGAACTGGATTCTGCCAAGGAATTGCTGTTAGTGGGATGCCAATCTAATAGTTTATATATCAAAACCAATTGTTACAATCTCTTATATGAAATAGAAAAGAAATTGCAGAACCATTTTTATGCTTACGCCTATAATGATTCATTCAATCTTTACCGAGATTCTATAGAAATATTAAAACGACATCAAGAAATACAGAACCTACACATAAAACACGCCATAGAACTACAGAAAGGAGAAGAGAAAAGGAAAGAAGAAAATATTTATTGGATAATCTGTTTCATATTTATGATGCTTTTGTCAGGCAGTTTATGTCTCTACTTATATTTAAAGAAGAAATACAAGGAATACCTTTTAAGAAAAAGGATATTAACTCTAAATGACCAAAACCAAACGATCAGTAATTATCTGGAACAGAAATTGGGCAAAGAGATTCTATTACAGGAAACAATTACAGCCTTTAAAAGGGAAAAATTACAAAGAGGGATAGATACTTTTAATGTTTCTCCATGGAAAGAAAAACTAAACGAAGCAGAGAAACAAATTAAATCCGGTGATTATATAAGGCCGGACGAACAAAGACTACTCTATCAGGAACTCGATGTCTCTTTCAAGGAATTTATAGCCGGCATTACTGAGATTTATCCCAAGATGAGCAGGGAGGATGTTTATTATTGTATTTTGTCCAGTCAGAATTATAAGTCCCGAACTATTATGTATTGCATGAGCAGTTCGGGCGGTGCACTTCGTACCCGTAAGAACCGATTGAAGAAAAATATGGCTGAAGATACGTTTCAAATGATATTTCGTAAATAAGAATCCTTGTCACATGATGATTGTGGCAGTCGTAATAGGCATATTGTAACGCTTTTCCTTGTTTTTGTAACGCTTTTACTGCTACAGGAAATGGATGTTTTCTCTAAATTTGTACAAACGAAAAACACAATGATTATGAGAAAAGTACTATTATTATTGCTTTGCTGCATCAGTGGTGTAGTTATGGCGGAAACGCGAAAAGATATTGATTTGAAAAAAAACGATGTAGAGATTCGTCCATTATCAATAATGTCTGAACCAACAGCATATCAAGCCGATGCTGTAATCTGTATCTGGTTGCCAAATGCCTCTCCTTATGTAACCGTCAGCATTGTCAATGAAGAAACGGGCGTGCAGGTCTATTTTATGATATATGCCGGAATAAACAATATTCAGATAAACCTGGAGAATGAGATAGAAGGAATATATACGCTGAAAGTAAACCTAGAAGGAACAGAATATACCGGATATTTTATACGATAATCACTGCTCATCAATATCAACAAAACCATTTAATATGATGAAAAGCTTAGCAAAATTGGAAGCATTCAAATTGGACAAGAAACAAATGAATGTCCTAGGTGGGAAAGGCTATATGTGCGCCGACAACCAAAGAGAATTTTATTGTATGACTGACTGGGGACACGGTTATGATATAGATAACGGGGCAGCAGTATGTGGATGGGATAATCTGGAAGCTCAAGATCGGTTGAGAGATGTATATAGAGACCAAGGCGTAGGTAAGGATTACAAACATATATTCTGCTATTAAAGTTATGAAAGTTCTGCATTTCTGTCTGCTTGCCATGTTTTTTTCTTGCACTTCGAATGTGGAAAAGGGTGAATATACTATTCTGGACCCTACCACGTTTGAAGAAAAGGAACTGTTATTGTCAGACTATGTAGACGAAGTCCGTTTTATCATATTCGATACGACTTTCCTTTTCAGGGGATTCGGAGACTATTATATAGATGAAGACAATATTATTATAGATAGTACCGAAGGCATAGCCAGATTCACCCCTAAAGGAAAATTCCTGAATAAAATAGGTCGCATAGGAGAAGGCCCTGCTGAATATCTTGATTTCACAAGTATGGCGGTAGACCCCATAGAGAAAAAAGTTTATGTGTATATGATGGAAACGTTCCGGTTGTCTACCTATTTATTTGATGGAACATATATCGGTACCAAACAAGTGGAACATTCCAAACGTCGATACTGGCCTAGGTCTATGATATACGACCAAGGAAAATTGTATTTCCTTTTCGGCTTGAATATTGACTCGGCGGATTATCCCCAATACGAATGGGGTACACTGGATACCTGTTCCGGTCAAATATCACTGAGAGTAGCAACTGATAAGGTTTGGGGACGTACCAACTCACCTTCATCTCCCGATAGTTATAATAACCAGCTCCTTTATTGGAACTTTTTTAATGACAGTATCTATCGTTTGAAAGGAAACCATTATGAAGTGGAATATTTATGGGCAAAAGGAGACTGGCGGTTTACCTATGAGGATGGATCACAAATCTTTTCCCCTCTCCGCAAGGGCTGTCTGCGGATCTATACTATGGCCGAGACCAATAATTATTTGTATATTGTATTCTATCGACAAGGAGGAGACCTTATTTGTTTCTATGACAAGAAACTCAAAAAAGGATGGCGTGCTCTCCGGATTACCGATGACATATATCATACTGATATCAGATTCCTATGGAACGGGTATCACAATCTGAACGGGCGGGAATATATGTCACAAGTCATACGGAGCGAAGAGTTGAAGGAGAAACTTTACGAGGGTGGAACTCCGGAAGGAAAAAGGATAGCGGACCAGATAGATGAAGAGGCGGGATTGATGCTCATGCTCTTTAGGTTGAAAGAGAGAAGTGAATAATAAATAGATGTTATGGAATAAAAAAGATTAGAAATATGCCGGGAATTGACCACACCACCTATATACTTTACCGATATTTAAAAGAATTGTCGGTAAAGATAAGCTATGGAAGTATCCGGCAGTCGCTGGATACCCCTATGGGAAATACCTTGCGGGGAATAAGTGACGCTTTAGATGAGTTTCATATCGTGCACGAGGTTTATCAACTTCCGGCAGAATACTTGAAGGAATTGGAGTGCCCTTTCATTTCGGTTATACAAAACGGACATTTCTGTATCGTAAAGAATATGAACGAAAAAGAAGTGATGCTGATATTCGACAAGGGAAAGAAAAGCATTGTTTCTCTGGAGTTTTTCCTTACAATATGGAAAGGTACCGTGTTGATAATAGATCCGTTGCAGACAGTTCAGCAAGAACCTTATTACAGAATAAAACAGATTGTTAGCTACCTTTATATATATAGATATCTCATTATTCTTGCTTTGGCAGGTATGATATACTTGTTTGTAAATCAAGCTCATATAGGAGAAACGCTTTTTAATCTGATGACATGGGTGGGATTGACTGTGGCCATCGGCATCATCTATAAAGAGTCATACGATAAGGATTTTCTGCAACGCTTTTGTAAGATAGGTACTGTGGTGGACTGTAATGGGATACTACATTCCAAGGCTGCCAATATAGGGGGACTAGTCAGTTTGGGGGAAATGGCGTTGCTCTATTTTTCCACATTATTTCTTTATACGGCAATCCATGGGGCTGATTGCCTTATGATGTGGGTTCTGTCAACGGCTATTGCTTTAATAACCACCCTATGGTCTGTAGTTTATCAGGTTATAATCGCAAAGAAACTATGTATGCTTTGCACCTTATTGGATATGGTTATTTGGGCACAAGCTGCTATATTATATGGTTTTTATCATACAGATTCATTGGGTTTGACTCCGTCCTCGGTTGTTTTATTGCTGCTTGTTGCAGGGCTTTGCTGTAGCATTTGGTATTCCTTGAAAGAGTTGATTAGTGCCAATTATCAAAGTATACAGTTGAAGACTCAGAAAGAAGCCCTGCTATCTTATCCCGTCTTACTAGATACGTTGCTCTCTATGGAAACTGAAATACCCCAAGCGGAATCTGCTATTGTCCTGCATAATGAGAAACAGGCTGATAGGAAAATACAAATTATAATAAATCCGCATTGCAAGCATTGTGCCCTACATTACAAGGAATGGCTACGGCTGGATACTTCTGTCAGTCTGCTTTTTTCTGTTTCCGATCGGAACAGACAGGATAAAGAAGTTGCGTTGGCAGTTATTTCCTGTTACATCAGACACGGATTTCGGCAAGCCATGGATTTGCTTGGAGAATGGTTTGACAAACATGATACCGGACTGATAATACACTATCCACTTGTACCGCAAGCAGAACAGGTATTAGAGGCACAACGGGCTTATTGTAACAAGATTCATTTGCAGCATACTCCATTTATTACTATCAACGAAAGGAAAATGCCCGGAATCTACACTATAGAAGATTTGCACTATGTGCTATAAAGATATTGTTTGCAAACAAAAGCCAAGCGATAAGGGCTGTACATATCGCAACAAAATTATTTATGATCTAAAATCTTATCATTATGAAGACATTGGACAATCTGAAGGCATTCAGTCTGAAAAAGAAACAGATGAAGCAAGTTGGAGGTGGTAGTTATTGTACCGACTTAATTACAAACTACAATAACAATCACACTAAATGGTCCAAAGAAGTGCAAGAAATAGCTTTGGATATGATGCAAGCTCACTGTTAAGCCTAAAGTACCAAAGTTTATCAATTACAAAATTTTATTGCAAACGGATTTTATTAATTATTCAAAAGAAGCAACTCAGTATGAGTATGCTTCTTTTGATAATATAAAACAAAAAGAATGAGAAAAATAAATTTCATAATAATTCTCTTATTATCAAGTATCTGCTGTTTTGGACAGGGTGCTTCCGCCTCTTCTATAAACCGAAGAGCAACTTTATTTTTAAACAAGCGTGTAGGAATTAAAGACTACAAGATTGGAAAACCAGACTATACATGCATTAAGATGAAAGATAGTATTAGCTCTTTTTTCTTAGGCAAGGTAGATACTGTATCTATTGATAAGGTGACCATAGATTTAAAGGTATCTATTTTAGGAGACACAATCCTGTATTCTGTCAGTAATGAGGAACGCAGTACAGAGGAGGACAATCAAAACTGTATTTCATACGCTTTTGAAAATCTATTTGAATCTAACGGAATAAAATCAGCTCCATTATGTTGCCAATTTACGCTTATTACGGACAATAGTAGTGCAGACTTATTATTAAATAAATTCTGTGATCCGTATACTTCCTTAGGAATCGGACTTCCCGATTCTTTACAGAATAAGAGTCTTATCGTGTGTTATGATAAGAATAAGGCTTTGATACACATGGCTTTCTATTACAATAATAGTTTTTATAGTAAGAATGGAGGAGGAGTATTACATACGGTTTATAAACGGTTTTCTGATATAAAGCGTCATTATCCGGAAATTAAATATATAAGAACCTATAAAATTAAAGCCCAATATCAGAAACAAAATAATGAAACGTTTTCCTCATTACCAGCAGCATGACCAGATGGACTGCGGCCCTACCTGCCTCCGCATGATAGCCGCTTTCTATGGTAAGCATTATTCTTTGGAAAGGCTGAGGGAAAAGTCATTCATTACCCGTCTGGGAGTATCCATGCTGGGTATCAGTGAAGCAGCCGAAAAGATAGGTTTCCGTACCATGGGTGTGCAAATATCCTTTCAACAATTACTGGAGGATGCGCCCTTGCCTTGTATTGTACATTGGAATCAGCAGCATTTTGTGGTGGTGTATCGCATGTCGAAAGGACAAGTGTGGGTGGCCGATCCGGGAGCCGGAAAGGTGAAATATGCCCAAGAGGAATTTTGTAATTGCTGGCAGAGCAATAAAAAAGAAGGAAAGGCGACAGGTATTGCTTTATTGCTGGAACCCACACCGGATTTCTATGCGGTGGAAGAAGAAGACACGATAGATTATCAGGGATTGGGATTTCTGTTCTCTTATCTGCGCCCATACAAACAATTATTGGGGCAATTGTTACTTGGTCTGTTGCTGGGTAGCCTTATCCAGCTATTACTGCCTTTCCTTACTCAATCCATAGTGGACTTTGGCATCAGTAACCAAAACCTAAATTACGTATATCTGGTTTTATTGGCACAACTGATGCTGACTTTCAGCAGCTCTACCGTAAACTTTATCCGTGGCTGGATTTTGCTGCACTTGGGAACACGAATCAACATTTCCCTCATCTCCGACTTTCTGAGCAAACTGATGAAACTGTCCATGGGGTATTTCGATACTAAAATGACTGGGGATATTCTTCAGCGCATCAATGACCATGCCCGTATTCAAAGCTTTTTGACAGGTAGCAGCCTGAACATTCTTTTCTCTATGTTCAATATATTGATATTTGGAATTGTACTGGCTCTTTATAGCGGTACTATCTTCCTGATTTTCATCATAGGGAGTCTTGTCTATATTATCTATGTATGGTTGTTCCTGAAGAAACGGGCGGAACTGGACCACAAGCGTTTTGCTCAGCAGTCTGCCAATCAGAGTAGCGTGGTACAATTGGTTACCGGTATGCAGGAAATAAGACTCAGTGCCTGTGAGCAACAAAAACGCTGGGAGTGGGAACGTATACAGGCAAAACTTTTCCGTCTGAATATCAAAAGTCTTGCCCTCGCCCAGTATCAGGATTCGGGAGCTATATTCATAAATCAGACGAAGAATGTAATCATTACCGCACTGGTAGCGGCATTGGTGATAGAAGGGAAAATGACACTGGGCATGATGCTTTCCGTGCAATACATCATAGGGCAACTGAACAGCCCTATAGACCAGTTGATTACATTTATCAGAGATATGCAGGATGCGCGCCTTAGTGTAAACCGGTTGGGCGAGATAAGGAATAAAAAAGATGAAGAAGATAACAACAGAGGGCAGATAAGGAATATTCCCCCTAGCAAAGATATAGAAATAAAGAACCTTTCATTCAGTTATGACCCACTAAATGAAACGCCGACGCTCAATCATATTAACCTGACTATTCCTGCCGGAAAACAAACGGCCATAGTGGGAATGAGCGGAAGTGGAAAAACCACTCTTGTGAAGATGTTATTGGGTTTTTATCCTCCTGCTAAAGGAGAAATAACATTGGGCGGTATCAATTTGAATAATTACAATATACGCCAATGGAGAAAAAAATGTGGCATAGTAATGCAGGACGGATTTATTTTTTCTGACTCTATTGCCGGAAATATCGCTCCCGGAGTAGAACATATAGATACTGAATTATTAAGGTATGCCGCCCGTATAGCCAATATCGAAGAATACATAGAATCACTTCCTATGGGGTATAACACAAAAATAGGCCAGGAAGGGCATGGGTTGAGTCAAGGGCAGAAGCAACGTATCCTTATAGCCAGGGCTGTATACAAGGAACCTCATTATATTTTCTTTGATGAAGCCACCAATGCTTTGGATGCAAACAATGAACGTACTATCATGTCTAAACTGGAGAAATTCTTGCAGGGGAAGACCTCCATTATTGTGGCACACCGCCTGAGTACAGTCCGCCATGCCGACAATATAGTTGTGATTGAAAAAGGAATAATAGCCGAAACCGGCACACACGAAGAGCTGATAGCGAAAAAAGGCATTTATTATCGTTTGGTTAAAAACCAATTGGAACTATAAGTACATATCATGGATATAGAAGATAAAGAACTGAAAAGTGAGGAGATACAGGAAATCCTGTCGCGTCCGCCTCATGCACTGATACGATGGGGAATTACTGTATTCTTTATGGTCATTTCTTTTCTGTTTATAGGCGGATGTTTCTTTTCGTATCCTGACACTGTAGAAGCAGGAATAACGATCACTACAGAAAATCCCCCGGCATGGATTGTAGCGCGGAGTACAGGAAAATTAAAGGAAGTCTTCTTGAAAGACAAGCAAAAAGTAAAGGCAGGAGAACTGATAGGCGTTGTCAACAATCCGGCAGATACCCGGGAGGTGCTCTTACTGAAGAAGGAATTGGAAGCTTTCCAAATAAATGACAGTATGATATGTCAAGGCCATTTCACCGGGCGATTGACCTTAGGTGAAATTCAATCGGCATACACGGGTTTTATTAAAAGCCTCACGGAATACCGGGACTTCCTGAAGTTGGATCTGTACAAAGAAAAAGAAGAAGCGGCTCGTAGAGAATTAAACGAATATCAAATCTATATTTCCCATTTACACAATGAAGTGAATCTGAACAAGGAAGAGCTTAAACTCGCCTTGTCTTCCTACAGCAGGGAAGAAATACTATACAAAAAAGGATTGGTTTCTGCATCCGATTATGAAAAGGAACAACAAGCCTATCTGGCAAGTAAACGAGGTACGGAACAAATGCAGACCACACTTTCTTCTGCACGTATACAGGAAGCCAAATTGCATCAAACAATTGTAGAGATACAGTTGGAACAAAATCAGAAAGCAAACAGCCTGCAAGTGGCATTGCAGACAGCATACGATCAGTTACAAGTCAGTATCAACAATTGGAAACTGGCATACTTGTTCACCGCACCTACAGATGGAATCCTGTCTTATAATGAAGTGTGGCAGAAGAATCAGAACATTACGGCAGGGGATAAAGTATTTTCTGTTGTGGCGGAAAATTCGGGGGCTGTCATCGGCAAGGCAAAGTTGCCTGTTTCCAACTCGGGCAAAGTAAAGTCTGGACAACGGGTAAATATCCGACTGACAGGATACCCCTATATGGAATATGGTTTTCTGACGGGAAAGGTTTCTTCCATTTCATTATTATCAAATGAAGACAGCTATACTGTGACAGTAGAATTACCGGATACATTGCAAACTTCCTACAACCATATATTGGAATTTCAAGGGGAACTGTCCGGCAGTGCCGAGGTTTTAACCGATGAAAGAAGTTTTACGGCCCGCTTGCTCGGTCCGTTGAGGTATTTATGGGAAAAATATTCGTTATAAATGTACTATTGTAACGCTTTTCCCTGTTTTTGTAACGGTTTTAGAGATGCAACGGATTGCATATTCCCATATCTTTGTATCAAAGCCAAGCGATAAGGGCAGAGCATATCGCAATAAGAATATGGACCTTCAAAATCTTATGATTATGAACACACTGAAAGATTTGAAAGCATTCAGTCTGGATAAAAAACAGATGAACCAGATTGAGGGTGGAAAAACTTGTGCAGATGTACAAGCAGAGATTACAGCCGACTCTCGTAACTGGAGTGACGGTCGTTGGATTGTTTGGGAAGAAGACTTTGCAAACCTTTGCTAAATGTTTTGGTTGTTTTCGTCAATATCGTATTTAAGTATTAAGATGAATCCAACCTAATCTATTTGAATAACATCTTAAAGGTATTTCTAATTATACTCAAGATGTTATACCCAAACAGAATTAAATCAAACAAGTCCTTTAGTCTACAGAAAATGGAAAGCTTTTCTGTAGACTAAATTAGTTATAAAATAAATTCTCATGAAAAAAATAAATATCATAATTATTATTCTGCTTATCATACCTTTTCAACTGAAGGCACAAAGGCAGCAAGTAATTGAGCCGACAAATTTAGAATGTTGGTATAGTTTGGTAGTGATTCGGGATACAATCGATCGAAGTCTGAAAATAGATGATACGATGATTTTAAAAATAGGGAAAACGCACAGCTTGTTTTATAGTTACTATACATTCTACAATGATTCTTTACGAACAGATCCGGTAGGGAAGCAAATAGCCATAAGAATGACAAGGGAAGCGATTAGAAAAAAAGATCATTCATTGATGCCTATGCCACGTTCTACTGATGATTATATTTATAAGTCATATCCGAAACCTGGCAATAATACAACCTTCACGCGGTTGGAAGGAAAAAATGGTATAGATTACTTTGAAATATACGAAGACGGGGACAACCGACAAAAATGGATAATACAGCAGGATTCTGTCAAACAAATTGCAGGATATCCTTGCCAATTGGGCTACTGCCATTTCAGAGGCAGGACATGGAAAGCATGGTTTACTACAGATATACCCGTCAGCAATGGTCCATGGAAATTAGCAGGATTACCCGGATTAATCCTAGAGGCATACGATTCTGCTTATCATTATCATTACACTTTAACCGAGATAAGAAAACAAAATCTATCCCCCATCTGTCTCTATAATTTTTGGGAACAACAATATGAAAAGCTAGACCGAATAAAGTTTCAGCGGCTTAGAGATAGAAGATATGAGGAAACTGCCAATGACAGGACCCACGCTGCATATAAACGACAGGAAACAGATTAAAAGGATGAAAAGCCTTATCTGTCTTGCTCTATTGTTTCTTGCTCTCTCCGTCCGGGGACAAGGGATCACGTTAACCGGAAATGTTCGCGACGGCAAAGACCAATCGGCATTGCAGGATGTAAATGTGGTGATTTCTTCCCAGGGACATAAAGACATTACGGCATATACTATATCGGATCAGAAAGGATCTTTCCGACTCACATACACTCCTGCCAAAGATAAGGAATACGTAATTCGCTTTTCTTATTTAGGTTATGAAACTGTTGTTTTGAATATTGAAAAGAGTATTACACAATATAATGTAGCATTGCATGCGCAAGCCATAGACATAAAAGAAATCATAGTGAAGGCTCCAAAAATAAAATCGCAAGGTGATACCATCATTTACAATGTAGCGAGTTTTTCTAAAGAAGGGGATAAGACGATAGGCGATGTCCTGAAGAAGTTACCCGGAGTCAGAGTGGAAGAAAACAGGCAAATCTCATACCAAGGGACGGCTATCAACAAATTCTATATAGAAGGAATGGACTTGTTGGGAGGGAAATATAATATCGCCACCAATAATATTTCCAATGATGATGTGGGAAGTGTAGAGATAATGGAAAACCATCAACCTATCAAGGCACTCAACGGGTTGAGTATTTCTGAACAGGCGGCAATCAACCTGCGTCTGAAAGAGAAAGCCAAACAAAAATGGATTGGCAGCCTGAAGGGAGGAGGGGGATTCACACCTTCATCCGGTTTGTGGACGGCAGAGGTGATAGCCATGCATTTTAATAAGAATTTCCAGTCACTGAATACCTATAAGACAAACAACACCGGGCAGGATGTCACCAAAGAATTTAAATCGTTTGACTTGAATGAAAGACGATATGGCAGCGAAAAACTGACAGACTATATCCATATCTCTTCATTGTATCCACATGAGCTGAACAGGGAACGGGAGCTGTTCAATACCACTCATCAAGTAACATCAAATAACCTGTCCAGGCTTAAAAGCAGACTGAACATAACTACCCATATAGGGTGGATAGATCACAAAGAACAAGCGGACAAGCAAACCATAACGCAATATTATCAGGCTGATGCAGATACGATAACCGTTCGGGAGCATGAAAGTTCATTGTACAAGAAGCAAACTTTGGCTGCGGGAATTACCTTGGATATCAACGAGGAGCAATATAATATGACAAACAGGCTGATGACTGACTTTACATGGAAGCATAAGGACGAAGCTGTAAATGGAAATCTGCCTAATATCCAGAACAGCTATTCCCCGGACAAACAATTGGTCAATGATCTCTATTTGCTTAAGAAATTCGGGAAAAAATTCATTATATTTTCATCTTATAGTTTCCTGCAGGACAATCCCCAGAAGCTGAGTGTTCTATATACAAAAGAATCCCCAAAGGTTCAACGAATCGAACAAAGAAAACTATTCTCGGACAATAAAGTGGATTATGGAATTGTGGCAGGAAAATTAGTCATCAATACAACGGTCGGCTTCTCACTCCTGTCCCGCAATATGCGCTCCCGATTAACAGGTATGGAACAGGTTGACAAGGCGGAAAATTACTCACATGTAAACAGTACCCGACTCTATTTGATAAGCAAACTGGAGTACTCGCTAGGCAAACTGAAAAGCTATTTATCATTGCCTGTTTATTTTTACACGAGCCGTTACTCGGGAAAGACTACCGCTTCCAAAGAAAAATACACCAAACTGTCTTTGAATCCTCGTCTATACGTTACTTATCCTTTCTCTTCCCGATGGCAGATGGATATTACAGGGTCTGTCAGCTCATCACCAAGTGGTGAGTCACTTTTTTATACAGGATATATCATGAACTCTTATCGAACGATGTCAGAAGGTTATCCTGTCTATAAGCAAAACAGGCGACAAATGATAGAGGGAAATCTATCCTACAAGCAAGCTATGGAAGAGTTGTTTGGAAACCTGAGTGTCCGTTACAGTCGGAGTACAACTCCATATACTCCTTATCAACAATTTCAGGAAGGATATCTTATATCTTCTTATCAAGAAGGAGAGAATAACCGGAATCAGTTCAGCATTTCAGCAAGCCTGTCTAAAGGTATCAGCTGGATAAAAGGATATATATTTCTGGATGCTGCATATAGTGACAGCCGTTCCTTATTGGTACGAAATGATTTAAAGGTTCCTAATGCTCAAAGAACATGGCACATAGTTCCTAGGCTGGAAACGGACCTTTTCAGATGGCTCACCATGAAATATAAATTGAATTATGCCTATAGCATCTTGGCGCTTGAAGATGAAGAAACAGCTACACGGAACATATCCCTCAACCAACAACTTTCATTACGTTTTTCTCCTTTTGCAAAGGTTAGCATGGAATTGGTTGCAGAACACTATCACAATGAGTCATCCACTGACAGAACAAGAGATTTCTTCTTGGCCGATTTCATATTGTCCCATAAAATTTCTTCTAAATGGGAAATAGAAGTATTGGCAAAGAATCTGATGAATGAACAAAGATATGTTTATACTAGCTTCACGGATGAAGCGAGTACTGTGTCCAGAAGTTATGATATACGTCCGAGGAATCTGATGATGACTATTAAATACAGTTATTGACTGAATTTTGTACTCGGATGATTCATCACACTAAGTAATCTGTTTTATCAGTCTATCTAACGCTACTACCGTATACCCCTCTTTTTCTATAAAGTCCAGAACTTGTACCAGCAGCCTGTCACTATCGGGCATCCGGTCATGTAGCAGAAGGATGGAGCCCGGAACGAGCCGTTTCTTGATGCGTTTGATAATTTTTTCAGGAGTGGGTTGCTGAGTGTCCAGTGTGCGGATGTTCCAACCAATGGGGATGTATCCCAGCCTGCGCACTGCTTTAGCCAGGGTAGGATTGGTCACTCCGAAAGGCGGCCGGAACCATCGGACCGGTTGGCCGGTCACTTTTTCCAATTCTTGCTGGCAGGTAATTAAATCATGGCACATCCGTTTGAAGGTATAGAGAGGAAAATAGCCGGAATGGGAGAAGGAATGATTCCCGATACGATGTCCTTCTTTGATGATTTGCCGGAGCAGTTCTTCATTGCCTTTTATCTTGTTTCCGATGCAAAAAAAGCAGGCCGGTATGTGTTTTTCTCTTAACACTTTCAGCACTTTGGGGGTCTGTATCGGATCGGGCCCGTCATCAAAAGTGATGGCTATGATTTTCTCTTCGGTTTTCTTGCAACAGAAGACACGCATGTAAATACAGGCACGGATGCTGTAAGAAGCGTAAAAGAAATAGGCCATGACGCTTACTATGATGACTACAGAAACTAGGATGTGCATTGCTTGATTAAGATGATTGAGTGATACTTTAATAAATGATCTTGTAGAGATTATTCTAATTGTTTGTCATTATCTGTCAGTATTCTGAACTTTTTTTCGGTATCAATCGTATTCAAGTGTGCTAATTGCTCTTTGGCCATCTGCCGAAGATGAGTAAACCTTTTAGACTTGTCCACCTTACGCTTGATTAACTCTGCATTGAAGGATTCCATATTCGATAATACGACTAATTCATTTATGCTTGCTACATCTCTGATATTGATATTCTTATCTGCGTATTGTGGATTTGCTTCACGCCATTGTCTTGCGGTACATCCCCATAATGCGAGATTTAACAAATCAGCTTCATCGGCATAAACAAGTTTTTGATTGAAATCTTCTACTTTAGGTATAATAAAGTCTTTGATTGCATCCGTATGTATGGAATAATTTACTTTACTAAGTATTCTTTTTACGTTCCATTCACTTAATAAAGGGTGTGATTCTGCTTCTTTAAGTCTTTGGTATTCTTTGATGAGATATAGTTTAAATTCAGGGCTGAGCCAAGTCCCGAATTCAAAAGCTATGTCTTTATGGGCAAAAGTTCCCCCATATCGCCCGGGCTTGGATATAATCCCTATTGCTTTAGTTTTTTCTATCCATTGTTTGGGGGTTAGGGTGAAACTGTTTGTTCCACTCTCCATTTTAAAAGCATCGAATTCGATGCCTTTAAAATTTGGATTATTTAGTTTTTCCCATAACCCTAGAAAATCAATCGTACTACGTAGACGCATCCAGTTTTGTATAATGTAGTTAGTACGTTCTCTGTCTTTGAAATGTGCCATGTCTGTCAGGCAGATATAATCATTATTATCAGGTCTTACAGATATGGATATATCAATATTCGTAACAGTTATTTTCTTCATTATTTCTACTACTTTTATTTTATGAGGGATAAAGTTAAGCATTATTCCTGTTTTCAGTATCTTAAAAGCATCTTTTTAATAGGCCATGACGCTTACTATGATGACTACAGAAACTAGGATGTGCATCGCTTGATTAAGATGATTGAGTGATTGATACCTTGATATTGGTTATAAATCAATGCGTAACGGGATGAAGCTTCTTCTTTCAAGGCTTTTGCCGCCATCCAGAGAGCATAGGATGAAGCAGTCTGATATTCTCCGCATTGTTCTTTAAAACTGCTATGCAGGGCATGAGGGAACAGACTGTGTTCCAGATCCGTATAAACGGCATCTGTTGCTTCCTGCCCGTTCTTGCCACTGATAAACCAGTCAATGTCTTCGGGTGCAAGCCCGTGAGATTTTAGAAAATGATGCATCCTGTTACTGATTTCCGGAGCACTCATCCGGGTGATAAAAGTATCTACCCCTTTCAGTTCGGCAAAAGTCTGTTCCTCTTTTTGTGCGCTTAACAGGAAAAATTGTGCTCCCTCACCGGCTGTCGTTCCTTTCAACAGTCCTAAACGCTGCTGAATGATATGGCTGGTAGGGGTTATTTCATCCATAGCACCTGCCAGTACATGCTGTTTGCCTTCGGCAATGCTTATGATGCCATCTATCAGAGCACTTTCAAAACTTAAACCACGGTGTACATACGTAACATTATAAGCATGTATTTTGAGTAGCAAAGCTAGCTGTGCACCCACCGTATTAAAGGTGGACTGAATGAAAGCGGTGGGATTGAGCATCTGTTCCCGGTTGTCCATCAAGGCGTTCATAAACTTTTCCGTATCGGCCAGACAACCCAGTCCTGTAGCGGTGATAATGGCATCTACCTTTTCCGACGGGATATCTTTCAGACATTCCAGTCCGCAGGCTACTCCCATCTTGATCATGCGGCTCATGCGCCTCCGCAGATTGGCGTTGGTGATCATTTCTTTATAATCAGGTTCCTGTGCGGAGAAATAAGGCTTTTCATTTCTGCTTTCCGCATGGATAGAGGCGATACGGTTGATATATACTGGGCACATACGCTATTGGGTTAGAGTGGAAAATACGAGAGATGAGTTGTTGCCGCCGAATCCGAAGGAGTTGGATAATACATGCCGTATGGGAAGTCCCGACCGGAAAACCGTTTCAGGAATGAGGCCGCTTTCTTCATCGGACAGATGGAAGTTCAGATTAGGGTAAATCAGTCCGTGACGGATGGAGAGTACGGAATATACGGCTTCTATTCCTTCCGAGGCTCCCAGGGTGTGCCCGATGAAAGCCTTGACTGAACTGAAAGGAGGAATACGGGTATCGAAGATACGCCGGATGGCTTTCCCTTCGGAAGCGTCGTTGCTGGGAGTGCCTGTACCATGTACATTGATATAGTCTATGGCTCCGGCTGTCAGCCCGGCAGAGGCTATGGCCTGACTCATGGAAAGGAAAGGCCCGTCTCCGTCGGGGGAACTTCCTGTCTGGTGGTAGGCTTCATTGGCATTGGCGTAACCGCTGAGTTCGCAATAAGGAGCTTTAGTAAGGGATTTATCAGATTGAAGAACAAGGTATCCGGCTCCTTCTCCCAGGTTTAGTCCGGCACGTGTGCGGTCGAAAGGACGGCAGTGCTCTTTGTCCAGTATCATCAATGAATTGAAACCGTTGAGCGTGAAACGGCATAAGGCATCCGTTCCGCCTACAAGGACAGCGTCCAGCAGACCATGCCGGATGAGGCGTGCCCCTAACATAATGGCATTTGCGGCGGAAGAACAGGCGGTGCTGAGGGTGGTCACCGTTCCTTTCACTCCCAAATAAGCGGCTATCATTTCGGTACTGGACCCACAGTCATGGGAGATAATGTCACGTAATCTCCCTTTTCGGTTATCTTCCCGGAAAGAGGCATAAAACCGCTCGCTTGCATCCATTCCTCCGATGGAAGTGGAAGAAATGAGCCCGATACGGGGAGAAGTGAAATCGAGTTCCGCATCACGGGCCGCTCCTTGGGCTGCCCACAAGCCCAGCAAGGCTGTACGTGAATACGTCTTGCCGGATGGAAGGGACAGGAGTTTCTTTAATTCTTCATTGCTCTGTTTTACTTCGGACACGGGTACGTCAAGTGCGGTGGGGAAAAGGGTGATTTTCCCCATACCGTGTTTCCCGGCTTTTAAGGAATCCAGGTTTTCTTCCACTCCTTTCCCTATGCCCGAAATCACTCCCAGACCGGTGACATAGATCTTCCTCATTTCTGATGGGCGGTGATGTAGTCTGCTAGGGTACGTACCGAATAGAATATTTCCTTGCCTTTGGCAGGATTCTCTATCTTGATTCCATAATTCCTTTCCAGAATCAGGATAATCTCTAATGCGTCAATCGAGTCAAGGCCCAGACCGTCATCTCCGAATAAAGGTGCTTCACTGTCAATGTCCTCCGGAGTGATTTCTTCCAGATTCAATGCTTCTATTAATTCAACTTTCAGTTTATCAATCAATTCTTCCATATTCTTTATTGTTTTTCAATCAGTTTAAATACTGCTTTATAGGTGTTCTTCCATAATTCACACCACCCGATGATACAATAGTTCAGTTTCCCTTTTTGCATGACTATACGTGCGTATCTTTCCAGTTTTTCCGGCTGATAGGCTTCAGTGATGAAAAAGGTGTTTTCCCCTTGTATCTTGTGGCGGATGCAAATCTCGCCGGACACTACATTGGGTAGTGTGTAAACAAATACAGCCGGACTGGCTGCCTGGTCTCCTTCCCGGTCTATCAGTTGCTGGTGTCTGATGTCCGTATGCAGAGAGGAAGCGGCATTGGCAAGTAACATCCCCATTTCCAGTGGGGCGAATGTCTTACCTTCCAGCAAGTATTCGGCGGCCACATATCCCAATTTGCAAAGGTCATCCATTTTATAGAATTTCAGGTTGTTTCCGCATGTTTTTTTATAGGTATCACGTATAAATGTGCCGAAATCCGGTTCTTCGGAATGAAAAATAAGTTCGTTGTTTATGAAGACAGAACTGTTTTCAATACGAACCTCCCGTGTACATCGGATTTCGGGCAAGGTGTTGTCCTCATCCTTGAACGGAGTATATTCCGGTAAAGATAAGACAATGGCTGCGTTGCATCCGCCGAATCCCGAAGCGGTTTTTACGCAATGTTTCATCGGGATGCTCCGGTGGGTGGCATAGACCGGTATCGGCATAGGAATTCCCGGCGTTTCGTAACCCGGAGTGCCGAACAGGATGCCTTGTTTCAGTTCGTGCATACAGACAATGCTTTCAATGATTCCCGATGCTCCCAGGGTATGGCCGAAATAGGGCTTCAAACTATGGACGGGCACTTGTTCCAGATGAGCCAGTGTGAGGGCTTTGGATTCCATTTCATCATTATATAAGGTAGCAGTGCCGTGAGCATTCACAAAACTGATATCCTGAGGGGCTGTTCCTGCTTCCTGCATGGCTTGGCGGATGGCGAAATAGAGTCCGTCTCCCGTGCGGGAAGGACCGGAGATGTGGTTGGCATCGTTACTGACGGCTCCTCCCGAAAGGATAACATGTTCTTCTGTTCCTTCTGAACTGAGCAATACGGCTCCGCAGGCCTCTCCCAAGTTCAATCCGTCACGGCTGCTGTCATACGGACGGCATGGGCGGGAGCTGAGAGACCGGAAAGACCCGAAACCGCTGGTGATGAAATGAGAGAGAAGGTCACCTCCCGCTACGATTACCCGGCGGTAGATGCCGTTCTCTATCATGCGTTTTCCTGCTATGAGGGCTGACACTCCTGAAATGCAGGCATTGGAAATGACATGCACCCGTTCCTCGGCATGGAAATAACCGGCAATGTTTTCTGCCATTTTCCAAAGAAAGACCGCTTCATCGGGATGTTCCGTATGACGGGCCAGTAAATCGATGTTCCCTTTGGTGGTGGAGAGGATGAGTCCGCAGGTTTTGTCTTCCAAAGTTTGTCCGGACTGACGGATGAGTTCGTTGATAGTCAGTATGAACAGTTGTTCCATCCGGGGATAGCCACTTACTCCTATGGCCTCCGCCTGTTGTTGCAATCTCTCTTGCGAGAGAGTGGCTGCCAATAGGGGAGTGTCCGCAATCCGTTTGTCCGTCTGCAGGGTGATACCGCTGTGATAGCTCCGGATGGCTTCCAGATTTTCCTGTGTGCCGAAACCCAGCGCGCTGATCAGGGTATCATGGGTGATATAGGTAGTCAGATGATGTTCCATTTCTTTTTCCACTCTATGTAAAAGGCAGGATTAACCAGTTCCAGTTCTCTATTTGTATTCAGGAATACCTGTGTAGTGGTTCCTGTTGCCACAATGTTTTGGTCCGATGCCCGGTAGATGGTGTATTCAAAAAGGATTTTGGCAGCATCACTATGAATATACCGTGTCTCGACAATCGCTTCCTCGCCAAAAGACAGCGGTTGTTTGAATTGGCAGGTCAGGTCTACGATAGGAACTACATATCCTTCCCGGTAGATGCTCATATAGTCCAGACCGTACCGCTTTCCGAAAGCTTCGCGTCCGTCTTCGAAATAACGCACATATTCTCCATGCCATACTATCTGCATGGAATCTATCTCACTGAAGCGGACTTTGATGGTGGTCCGGTCCGTCAGTGCCGCCTGATGTGGACTTGTTTTTCGTTTCATTCTTTCTTCAGATATATTTTCATCCGGCATTCGGCCAGCAATTCATCGTTTTCTTTTACCTCGGCGGTAATCAGGGTGATATCAAATACTTCCTGAACGATGGTTATACCGGTATATAGTTCCGCTCCGGCAGAAGGAAGACGGAATAGTTTCATCTTTTCTACCGAACCGATAAAACCTAATGGTACAGGTTCTTTCCGCAGCATATAGATATAACCTACACGTGCCGCCGCCGACTGGGCGATATGCTCTATGATTCCCGTCTCCTGTAATACACCGTCCCGGCAGAACAGGTTGTCGGGAGTGACGGTCAGCCCTGACCAGGATGTATTTTCTTCTATCCCATAGAAGCGGTCTATCATTACCATGGGCGGGCGTTGGGGAATCAGCCGGAACAGCTCTTCTCCCTGACAGATGATTTCTTTGCTGCTCATTTCAGTCTGCATTGCAGGATACTGTGTCCCAGTCCTATGTTATCTTGAATTTCTTCCACTTCCAATCCGGCATTTTCAATGCAGCGGATCAGGTCATCCGAATGGAACATCTTACTGTTGCCGTTGGCCATTGCTGTAAAGTAGAGGCTGATTTGTGTCAGGCAATAAGATGCTGTTTCATACCGTTGGCGATCCCATAATGTTTCCATAATATAGACTTTGCTGTCTTTGCCGATGGATTGTGCCACACGGGTCAGGATGCTGATGACTTCTTCTTCCGAGAAGCAGTCCAGAAACTGGCTCATCCATACAGCGTCAAAACCCGTGGGAAAGGGCACGTCCCGATCCAGCAGATTGGCGCCGTGACCGTGTATGCGTTCACTACCGGACAAACCGGCCGTTTGCTTTCTCATCATTTCCAGTTGTTGAGGCAGGTCCACGATGGTTACTTCCACTTCCTTATTATATTGTACGCATTGTGTGGCCCATCTGCCGGTATTCCCGCCAATATCGAGCAAGCGTTTCGGGTGATGGCTGAACACGATTTCCAACGCTTTGCCGAATGACTGGTCCGAATAGAAATGATCAAAGCCGAACCAGCTTTTCTGTACCTGTTCCGGCAATTGGGACAGACCTTCGTAAATGGTAGGCCATTCTCCGAATACTTTCAATCCTTCCGGACGCCCGTTTAAAAGAGCTTCTTCCAAATGGAACAAGCCTTGATAGTTCACATCGTGATTGAATTCCATATTGACACGAGCCATTTTATCGTTCAGCAGAAACCAGCCTGCCTTGGCCAGTACATAACGGTCTTCTTCCAACAGGATGGTTCCGATGGTCAGCGATGCTTCCAGTAATACTTGTGCCGCATAGCGTGTCAGTCCGGTCTGCCCGCTGATTTCTTGCAGCGTATATCCTTCCCGTTTGCCGGACAATAATTGGAAAATTCCGAATTTCAACATCAGGCGCGATACTTGGAATACCACAGGACCGAAAGCTATCTCTTGTGCCAGTCTTTGCGCTTCGGCAGCCGTACATTGTTCTTTTGTATATCTTTTATGCATCATACCAGATTTATTTTTATGTCCAGAACGGGTAGTAATTGAACCATTGTTCCGGATACTGCCGGACAATCTTTTCCAGCGTTTGTGTATATTGCTCCAATAATGCCTGTTCGGCCCGTTTCTCTTTCGTCCGTACTACTGTCTCGGCTATAAAGAAATGGAAACGATACGTTCTTTGGGCTTCACGCATGGCAAAATAGAATACGACGGGTACTTTTAACTTCGAAGCCAGCAGGAAAGGGCCCATCGGAAATTTGGCTTCTTTTCCCATGAAAGAAGTCGTGAGTAATTTCTCTTTATTCAGATAGCGGTCTCCCTGAAAGCAGACATACTCCCGGCGGTCCAGCGCTTCCGTGATGCGGAATACATGTGTCAGGCTGTCTTCATTCACCGGAATTATTTTGTAGTCTCGCGTAGAGGCGTTCTTTTCCAAAATCTCCTTTATCCGTTCGTGTTCGGCGTCAAACATGACGATATTGATCTTTTTGCCATATTCATCGAAGAAAGGAGCGCCTATTTCCCAGTTGCCCACATGGGCGCCAATCATAATTACTCCGGTGTTTCCGTTTAGTACGTCTAAAAATGCCTGATAGTTCTCAAACTTGAAATGATACTTGCCGGTCATTCCGTTGCCGATGGCCACTTTGTCAATCAATATTTGTCCCAGCCGGTAATAGTTTTTCAGGAGCAGTGCGACGGATTTCAGCCGTCCGTATTTCAGCCTGTTCCGTGCGTAACTCCAAGTATTGCCCGTTGCTTTCGGTGCGAAAGGTATGAAGTAGAGGACGACCAATGCCAGGAAGCCGTAGGCCGCAGTTATCCCCAGACAGCGGATCATGTAGATAAAGAACATGTATCCGAATATGCCTCCTCTTGTCTTACCTTTCCATGTTTCGGACATCAGTCTTCTTTTTGCATATGTGAAATTACCAGATTATAGAAATCCTGGAAGGTTTTGATACCGGCAAAATCTTTGGCTGTAACGGTGAAACCGAAATTCTTGTCAATCAGTACTACCATATCCACCAGGTCAAGGCTATCCAATTCCAAGGTTTGCATCAAGGGTGCGTCCGGTTGGATCTGTTCTACATCAATCTCAAATTCTTCGGCCAGGGTGGTTCTGATCTTTTCGATGATTTCTTCGTTGGTCATAAATTTATATATTGGTTTGAATTAATTGTTTTCTTTAAATTTACGGATAATCAGTGAGGAATTGGTTCCTCCGAATCCGAATGAGTTGGACAAGAAGGTGTCAAATTCCGTTTCTATCCTCCGGGAGGGGATGTTCAGCAGAGCAGAGGCTTCATCGGGTTCTTCAAAATTGAGATTAGGAGCGATAAATCCGTTATTCATCATCAAGATGGAATAAATGACTTCACTGGCGCCTGCCATCCACATCTCATGTCCGGTTTGTGACTTGGTGGATGTGACATAGGGCCGATGGTTTCCAAACACTTCCGCTATGGCTTTTGCCTCATTCAAATCTCCCACGGGGGTGGAAGTGGCGTGTGCATTGATATATTGGATTTCTTCCAAGGGAATGCCCGCATCGTTGATTGCCATCTGTAAAGAGCGTCTGGGACCGTCCACATTCGGTACGGAAATATGATCTCCGTTGGATGAAAAACCGTATCCTATGACTTCTGCCAGAATAGTAGCTCCGCGCCTTACGGCTGATTCATAACTTTCGAGTACCAGGCTGGCGCCTCCTCCGCTGGGTACCAAACCGTCCCGTCCCTTGTCAAAGGGGCGCGATGCCTTTTCCGGTTCGTCCTCACGGGTGGAGAACGCGCCCAATCCGTCGAAACTACCCACGGAGTAAGGATTTACCTCTTGTGCCCCTCCGCACAGAATGCAATCCTGAAGTCCTGATTTAATAAGAAGATACGCCATGCCGATGGCGTGTGAACCGCTGGCACAAGCTCCCGATATGGTAAAATTAATTCCCTTCAAATGGAAAATAACCGAAAGGTTCATGGTAATCGTAGAGTTCATGGACTGGAAGATAGAACCGGAGCCCACCATAGCCGTATTCTTCTTGGCACGAATGACATCAATGGCCTCGATTACCGGAGCGGCGCTACTGTCATTTCCATACAATATGCCTACTTCATGATCCAATAAAAACTCCTCGTCTATTTGTGCCTGACGGAATGCCTCCAAGGTAGCCATATAGGCATATTCTCCCTGTTCGGCGAGGCTATGTCTCTTTTTGCGGTCCAATAACTTCTTTAAATCAGGACGTTCGACAAGTCCTGTCAATGCGGAAAAATACCCCATCTCTTTACGTGCCGGATCGATGCCGATGCCGGAACGCCCTTGGAACAAAGAGTCTTTCACCTCATCTTGGTTCTTGCCTATGCACGAATAAATACCCATGCCTGTAATCACTACTCTTCTCATCTTCTGCTTATGTATAGATTCCTCCATTGATGGAAATTACTTCTCCGGTGATATAGGAGGCTTGTTCCGATGCCAGGAAGCCTACCAGTGCGGCTACTTCTCCGGGTTCGCCGAACCGTCCTGCCGGTATCTGTTTTTTCCATTCATTTTCATCAATGCCGTTGGTCATATCCGTGCGGATAAATCCCGGTGCTACGGCGTTCACCGTCACGTGTTTTCTGGCCACTTCCTGTGCCAGTGCTTTGGTGGCGGCTATCATTCCGCCTTTGGCTGCCGAATAGTTGGTTTGTCCCGGCATTCCTTTGATACCCGACAGGGAAACGATGTTGATGATACGTCCGAATCGCTTTACCAGCATATTTTTCAGCAAGGGTTGGGTGACGTTAAAGAAACCGTTCAGGCTGATATCCAACACCCGGCTCCATTCATCCTGTTCCATCCACAGCATCAGGTTATCACGGCGTATACCGGCATTGTTCACCAGTACCTCAATGTAGGTATCGGGATGCTTCTCCATCCAGCCGTTCAGTGCGGCGTGTGTGGCTACTGCGTCTGTCACGTCAAATTTCATCAGTTCGCCGTCCGAGCCTTGTTCCCGTATCTGTTGCAGGGTGGCTTCGGCTTCCGTATCGTTGCTTTGGTAGTTTATCAGTATATGATATCCCATTTCGGCCAGTTTCAGACATACAGCCCGTCCGATGCCCCGGCTTCCTCCTGTTACTAATGCGTATTTCATTTTTCTTGAAACCTCCCTTTTTTAAGATATACCATCATTCTTTCTATCTCTTTATATTTAGGCGTATCTTCCCGGAATACAGGAAAAAATGCTCGTATCTCTTTATATACTTGTTGTGACCGGGGGCTTAGCCGACCGGCTATTTCCAAACAGTCTACAGCTTGTACAATACCCATCATCAGGATAGCCATCACCTGATAAGCATTTTCTATGACTGTTTTTGCCAGTAGTGCGGAATTGGTTCCCATGCTTACAATATCCTGATTGTCATTGTTGTTGGGGATGCTATGCACATACATCGGATTGGACAAAGTCTGGCACTCCGCTGTGGTAGAAGTCGCGGTAAATTGTGACGCCTGCAAACCATAGTTCAATCCCAGCACTCCCATATTGACAAAGGGGGGCAGAATGCCGTTGATGCGGTCGTGAAACAAGTAATTGATCTGCCGTTCGGCAAGCATGGCCAGTTTGGTGACCGCTATTTTCAGTTTATCCATTTCAAAAGAAACGTAATCTCCGTGAAAATTACCGCCATGATACACGTTTTGCGTGTCGGGGTCCACTATCGGGTTGTCACAGGCTGAATTTATTTCGTTTATCAATACTTTTTCGGCATTGAGCAATTCATCATAAACCGGTCCTAGAATCTGTGGGATGCAGCGCAACGAATAATAGGGTTGAACCTTATGGGTGAAGATTTTCTCTTCGTGTTTTCCGTTGTAAAGTTCATTCTCTCTTTTGCGTACACATTGGCTGCCTTCCACCCATTGGCGCATCATGCGGGCTATCTCTTGCTGTCCTTCATGCCGTTTGGCTTCGTTCAGCGGTTCGGACATGAAATCATCGTACGAGGCGGCAATTTCATTCATCATGACCGATGCGCCTACTGCCCAATGCATCAGTTGGCGGGCATAAATCAGGTTGACAATGCCTATACCTGTCATTACCGAAGTGCCGTTGGTCACTGAAAGCCCTTCGCGGATATGCATTTTGAAGGGTTGCAATCCGTTTTCCGCCAAAACGGATGCCGTATCTCTTTTCTTGCCTTGGTAAAAGACCTCTCCTTCTCCAATCAGGGTGAGGGCGATATGGGCAAGCTGTACCAAATCGCCACTGGCCCCTACACTGCCGTGTTCGGGTACGTATGGAGTAATCCCCCGGTTGATAAACTCGGTAATGAGCAATGCCAGTTCTTTATGTATGCCGGATTTTCCTTGCAGAAAAGTATAGAGACGCGCTATCATGGCAGCTTTGACATAGAGTTCCGGAAGGGGTTGCCCTGCTCCGGTGGCATGGCTGCGGATGATATTATACTGTAATTGTGACAAGGATTCATCTTCAATACGGTATTGGGCCATCGGTCCAAAGCCGGTATTGATGCCATAGATGATCTTGTCGTTGGAGAATGTTTTCAGAAAATGGAAACTCTCTTCCAATTTTTGCATACATTGGTCGGAGAGTGTCAGTGGCTCTTCTTCAAACAAAATCTTATACAGGGACGCTAAAGTTATCTTATTCTCAGCTAGCATTGGATTGGTGTGATAAGCAGTTTTGTATAATTTCCGCAAAAATAGTTATTTAAAAATAAGTATTACCATCCGAAGGGAGATTTTTCAGTTTTGATGGTTATCTGAAAGGTTCACCACAGATTATACAAATAAACGCAGATGCTTCTTAAGTCATTGATTGTCAGGTGGGTAATCTGTGTGAATCTGTATAGTCTGTGGTGAAAAATATAGTGTCGCTCTATGTATCCTATTTATTCAGTTTCCATGTGAAACCGTCTTTGGTATCTTTCACTTCAAAGCCAAGAGCGGCCAGCTCATCACGGATTTTATCGCTTGTAGCCCAGTCTTTATTGGCTTTGGCTTTCATACGTTGTTCCAGCAGCATATCTACTACTTTGCCGTATGCCTCTTCACGTGCCTCGTTATTGGCGGCTTCTTCTTTCAGACCCAGGATTTCGTACATAAAGAGATGGAACACACTTTTCAGTTCTTCCAGATCTTCTGCGGAAATAGTGGCTTTCTTGTCCAGAACCGTATTAATCATACGGGCGCCGTCAAACAGATGGGCAATGACAATCGGTGAGTTCAAGTCATCATTCATGGCTGTATAACACTTTTCACGCAAGTCTTTTACCCCCTCTATGCCGGTGGTTTGTGTTGCCGGAGTGATGCGTTCAAGACCTTTCACAGCTTCTGTCAGCCGTTCCAATCCTTTTTCGGCTGCTTGTAATGCTTCGTTACTGAAGTCCACTGTACTGCGGTAATGTGCCTGAAGGATGAAGAAACGGATGGTCATGGGGCTGTAGGCTTGGGTCAGTAACTTGTGGGTACCGTGGAAGAACTCATCCAAGTTAATGAAGTTGCCGTATGATTTTCCCATCTTCTGTCCATTAATGGTAATCATGTTGTTGTGCATCCAATAGTGAACCATGTCATCTCCTTGTGAAGCCACGCTTTGTGCGATTTCACATTCGTGGTGTGGGAAAATTAAGTCCATTCCCCCTCCGTGAATATCGAAATGCTCGCCCAGGTATTTCTTACCCATTGCGGTACATTCACAATGCCAACCGGGGAATCCGTTACTCCACGGGCTGGGCCAGCGCATGATATGTTCGGGTTGTGCACATTTCCACAGGGCGAAATCGGCAGGATTGCGCTTCTCGCTTTGACCGTCCAGTTCGCGGGTGGTGTTTAGCACATCGTCCAGGTTGCGGCCGGACAGTTTGCCGTAATGATGGTCTTTGTTGTATTTTGCTACATCGAAATAAACGGAACCTTCACTTTCATAAGCATAGCCGTTTTTCAGAATTTCTTCTACCAGTTCTATCTGTTCAATGATATGGCCTGATGCATGTGGCTCGATACTGGGTGGAAGTACATTCAAGGCTTCCATTGCCTTGTGGTAGCGATTGAGGTAATATTGCACTACTTCCATGGGTTCCAGTTGCTCCAGACGGGCCTTTTTGGCGATTTTATCTTCGCCTTCGTCTGCATCGTGTTCCAGATGACCGACATCGGTAATGTTACGGACATAACGTACCTTGTATCCCAGATGGGTAAGATAACGGAACAGGATATCGAACGTGATGGCGGGGCGTGCGTGTCCTAAATGGGCATCGCCATATACGGTAGGACCGCATACATACATACCTACATGAGGGGCATGCAAGGGAACGAAAAGTTCCTTTTGACGGCTTAATGTATTGTAAATGGTTAGTTTATTTTCCATAATTCATTCTATTAGAATTGCAAAGTTATAAATTAAAGTGTGTATTTGGCTAATAATTAACAAAAAATCTGATGCTGATGTCCTCTGCTTGTCTACAAATGGTGTTTGTTGGTTTAAAGGATAGAGATTTATGGTAATAAATAAAAGTAGGTTGTCTTTGAATGTAAAAGAACAGAATGATGATTTTTTGTATGGAGATTAGGGAACCTAACTCTTTTTCCTTTTCATGAAATAGGTTTCTCTTGTTTCTGTTTATGATCTTTAATCTCTGCTATTGATTTGTAAAACAGGACCACTGCCTCATAAACCTTGGTGTTGTTTTACGGGGCAGTGGTGGTGTTTCTATATGAAGTTTGCGTGCGGAGCGGGAATGTTTATTTGGACTTCTTTCCCCAATACGTCTTGTTGTTGGCATAGCCGGCATAGACGATGGTATGGGTGCGCGGACTGGCTTCCCAGTCGGTTTCGCGTTGCAGATAAAGTTCCACTCCGTTGACAGTCAGAATCTGTTGGGCGGCATCATAGCTCCACGTACTGCCTTTCCAGATACCTTCGGTGATAGTGTGGTCGGCGGCGAGAGTCATTGTTGCTGAAGTTCTCTGCTCTCCATATTTGTATGTAAGGTCGATGTGTTCCCAATTGCCGGGCAATTCTTCTTCGGTGATGGCTACCTTGGGAACGGCTCCGTAGCGTTCAGGCATTACGAGAGGCCAACCGTCTTTCGTCCAGCGGATGCTGCGTACGTGCCCCATCATGATGGCGTTGCTGGCGTTGATGCCCGGAACATCCTTAGGCAGACGGCCTTGTGAGGCGTAGAACCAGTTGTCTTTGCCATCGTCGAAGATAGCGCAGTGGGCGATGCCTACCCAGCCGTAGCCTTTGCTGAACTTATAGGGATGAGTCACTATGGGCAGTGCATCGGCACCGGCGGTCACGTCTTTGCCGTCAATGCCCACGTAGGGACCGGTGATGCTTTTCGAGCGGACCACACGGGTGTTATAGGGCACGTCGAGAGCGTCGTAGGCCAGGAAGAGGTAGTAGTAGCCATCGCGGTAAATGACTTCGGGACCTTCACTGGCTTGCCAGCGGTTACCTGTCTGGCGGGTGGCGATCAACTGACCATACTCGGCAGGTGCTTGGCCTGTAGCCCAAGGTTGGCCCAAAGTTTCGGCAGGCTTGCCTGTTTCGCTATTGAGCTTGAGAGCGGCTATGCCGCTATGCCATGAACCGTAGACCAACCAGTGCTCGCCTTTGGGCGTGATGACATAAGAGGGGTCGATGGCATTCCATTTATAATAGCAATTGGCCCAATCATCCGGCTTCACGTTGAAGTTAAGTCCTTTGTCGGAAGCATTGGTGATGACGTAGCCTTTGTCTACCCATCCGTCGTTGTTGGAGGGATCGTTGTTTTCCATCAGGCCGATAAAGGCGCGCTCCGACCAGGTGTTGGCACCGTTGAGTGTGCCGGGGCAGACAATGGAATAGTACATGCGATAGAGGCCGTTCTTTACCTTGCGTACTACGGGAGCCCAATAGCCGAAGTCATTAACATTAGGATTGATTTCGGCAAGTCCCATTTCTTTTCGTATTTCATTGAGCTTGGGCACTACCCATTCGGGCAGGTTCTTCATTGTACCGCCGAGGTATTCCCAGTTGACAAGGTCCTTGGAGCGACGACCGTGGAAGTGGCCGCCTGCGGTGTGGACGTTGCCGTATGAAGCATCCGTCTGATACATGTAATAATAACCATCTTCGGCCAATACAACCGAGGGGTCGTGTACGTTGGCAAGATTCCATTGAGAGCGTTTGCTCCAGTCACTTATCGAGGTATAGTCATCGGAGTAGGTGGGGGCCACGTAATTCTTGAGTTCATCGTCTAAGCTTAAGCTTTCTGTGGTGGCCGTGACCACCTCTGAATAGACATAACGGCTGTCACAGTAGACGTATGCACGGATATAGTAGGAGGTACCGGAGGTCAAGGTTGAGAGGGAGGCACTGAAATTCTCATCGGCATCCACCACGTGGTCTTTGATAGTCGGTACGGAAGCTGCTGCACTGTAACAGAAGCCTTTCTTGACTATTTGGTTCAGATCACCTGTAACCGATGCGGTGACGGTCAACGAGGTGGGTGTGGTTGTAGTTACTTTCGGAGTACTTACAGTTGCATAATAGCGGTCTATATCTTCGCTGTTGTCAGAACAAGCGGCTAAAACAAGGAATATTGGCAAGAACATCCACAATGGTAATAGTTTTTTCATCTGTTGATAGTTTAAAGACCATGCCGCTTCTTCCTGAGGAAAACGGCATGGCTTGTGTGATTACTGATTCGGATTAGAAGACGAGATGGCCGCCTTCAATCGTTAAAGCGAAGTTCAAGTCGTTCATATCCAATTTGTTGATCCCTAAATAGTATTGGGCATAGGAAGTACCTGAAGTGCCTTTCATTACTGCTTGAATGTCGGCTGTACCATTGCCGCAATTGGTCACGTAGACGGTGACTTTGGCTCCGTTCATATCGGCAAGCCAAGCAGCCCAGTCGCCTTGTGTACCGTTGTGAACGAGGCTGGCATTTCCATCGTATCCTGCACCCCATCCATAGTTGTCGGCGCGTACCACTGCATATTCGGCAAGATCGGCTTTGCGGAGAACGATAGCGAAGTTGCTCCAGTTATTAGCTTGGCTGGTGTAATTGGTGAAGCTGATGGATCTGGTTTCACCTGCCGGCACGTTGAAATTGTCAGAAAAGACAGTCCACCAACCCGTTGAATTGTCTTCGGCTCCTATGATACCGGCTGAGTTGCTCACAGCGGCAACCACAGATTCGGCAACTTTGACTTCTACGGTAGCGGTAACTTCGTCGGCAGTAATGGTTACGGTCTGCGTACCGGCTTTGGCAGGAATGGCAGAGAAATGGAGTTTGGCGTTGTCTACTACTCTTGTGCTTCCGTCGGCATAAGTAGCCGTTACTTCCAATCCTTCGGGAAGGAATGCCAGCGTACGGTCGGTCATCGTTTCCGTTGCTGCCGAAGTATAATAGTAATACTGCGTGTGCGCAGGTTGAGCCGTCACTTGGATGGATACAATCTTTTCCACTACTTCAAACGTAGCATTGGCCACCACCGGCTGGTTGCAATTCTCGCCCTTGAAGGTCTTGTTGTAGATGACTACCAGTGTCTTCGTGCCCAGTTCGTTCATATTGGGGATGGCAGTGAACTGGAGTTCTTCTGCGGTTACGGTCTTAGTCACCCCTTCTTCGAAGCTGACGATGGCAGTAATCCCGGCCACGGCTTCTTCGAGTGAGGTGCCGGCATTGACCTGATCGGGTACATTTTGCAGTACCATCGAGAGCGGATTCTTGTCTTCGGCAGAGGTAAGGCCGCCGATAGGAACGATGTTCGATTGCAAGAAGTTGATGTAAGAGCCTTCGGGTACCAGGAAGCAGCGGATGTTGGTATTGCTCGCGTCTGCATTCAGATTGGGTAACTTGTACGGCTGTTTGTAGGTTTTGGTTGCCGAGGCGTTCTGGATTTTGATAGAGAAGGCATTTTCATTGGTGCGGTCTACGGTGAGTGTTACTTTGCCGCCCAATTTCTGTACAGTTTCGTCCAGATTGTCAACGGGTGACAGCATCAGTGTGCTGGAGGTGTATTTGAAGAAGAGATGGGAACCCCATTGGGAGTTATAGGCCAAAGTATCGTTTGTGGTATCAAAACGATAAGCGCCATATTCCGTGTATCCTTCACCTCCGCGGTCTGCGTCATTGGTAATGACTAGGGCGAAGTTTTTATAATAGGTATTGTCGGCAGGGTTGATGTTGAGGTTGAACACTCCATGCCACTTCTGACCATCGGGCACGACGTAATACTTGGAGAAAGCTGTCCAGAAACCGGAGGTGTAGTCCGTATTACCGAAGGAGTAGACATCTTCCTGCATGCCCTCCAGCACTTCTTCTTCCGGATCTTTCTTTGAATTTGCTATGGAGTCCACTTTCTCGGAAATCCAGTCAGGGGCGTTAACATCATACAGCTCGCCACCCTCGCAGCTTGGCAATGCCATCAACCCGAAGGCGATGGAACAGCAAGCGTATACTAATTTATTGAGTATTCTCATTGTCTTACATTTTAATAGGTTTGTTTATTTGCTTAAGTCAACCACCGGATGAACAGTCCATCCGTTCTCACTGAAATAAGTAGAGTTGTCCGTGCTAAAGTTGGCAGAGTTACCACTTAGGTTAGGGTTCTTGTTCAACAACTGTTGTACGATGGGCAGAAATTCGTGCCCGGGTAAGTAGGTGTCAAAAGAACTTTTTAGTTCGGAGTCGGTTGCGATATCGTTGTAGTCTACAGGATCTTTGGTTCCGGTTACAGAACGGCGTACGACACTGTGCTCCTTAAGTTGTTGCAAACGATCATTCTTATAGAAGAATCCCCAGCGGATAAGATCGAATCCGCGTCCGAACTCACAACCAAATTCTTTCGGACGCTCCACATTGGCAATCTGCTCGAAGAGTTTGTCGGCTGTAGGGAAGTCAGCCAGTTCCAGATCGGGCAAGTCAGCGCGGTTGCGTACTTCGTTAATCCAGTCGATGGCCTGTTGTGTGGGGCCGTTGACTTCGTTTTCACATTCGGCAGCACGGAGCAGCACGTCGGAGTAGCGCATCAGACGCAAGTTGATTCCATCGTGTAAGCCTGTAATAACGGTGCTATAGAGTCCGGTACGGAGGTTTGTGAACTTGGCGATGGGTAGACCACCGTATGTGTTGTTGGTTACGATGTTGTCGGTGGCTGTAAGTTTGCTCGTATAAGCTACATTGCCATATTCAAAGTCTTCCCAATCGGATTCGTAAGTACCGATGGTCCAGTACAGACGCGGGTCGAGTTTGCCGTCAGTAGTACGTTCTGCTTTGAAGAGATGGTAGAGCCAGGGGGAAGCCGAAATGTCGGCCCAACCGCCATAATTGCCGGGAGCGAAGTTACTCTCGATGGCCGAACCTTGGGTGGCATTCGGGCTGGTGTTCACCGGAGTCCACTCGTCGTCGGTTCCTTGTGATTCTAAGTCAAGGAATTGCACTTCGAAAAGGCTTTCCTTGTTGTTCTCATAGGCAGGACCTTCACGAAAGTTGTCGCCATAGTTATCCATCAGTTCATAAGTACCATATTTTTTGCCGATAATGTCTTTCAGTACAGTAAGGGCGTCTTTGAATTTATGGCGTACCATGAGCGCACGGGCATAGTAACCGGCTGCGGCACCACAGGTGGCACGTCCTTTTTCCCATTCGCCACCTTGATCTCGTGAGGGTAACAATTCCATGGCTTCTTTGAAATCACTTTCCACTTGGTCCAGCACGGCATCATAGGTGCTGTTGCCGGTATAAAGTCCATCCAATGAAGAGTAGGTGGCATAATCTGTGATGAGGGGCGGGTTCTGGTAATAACCAACCAGATTGTAGTATGACAGACCGCGCAGGAAGAGCACTTGTCCTTTGATGCGTTTCATTTTTTCGGAAAGCTGGCTGTTGTCTTCATCGCAACGGGAAATGGCAAAATTACATACATTAACGGTGTAGTACCATTCGCGCCAGGGCCACCACGTGATGTCCGAGGTTACTTCCGCATTCAGGTCATCGAAAGGCAGATACCATACTTGTGATGAATTCCAGGCTTCATCGCCACGACACACATCAATGGTGTAGCCTACACGGGCGTAAGAACCTTCCATACGGATATGGTTATAGGCGGCAATAACGCTCTCTTCCAAATCATCGGCATTGAAACCGAATGTGTTTGAGGTTTGCTGGTTGGGATTTAACAGCTCCAAATTATCATTGCAAGAAGTCAATGTGCCTAATCCCAAAAAGAGAACCAATGCATATTTATTGAGTTTCATATTGTTATGTTTTTAGTGATTAGAAAGTGAAATGAACGCCACACATGAAGGTACGTGCGGTAGGATAAGAACAGAAGTTATATCCCGGTGTGAAGGTACCTCCTGCATAGTCCACATTGTAACCTTTGTAGCCGGTAAAGGTGTGCAGGTTCTGTGCCGACACGTAGAAACGTACATCCGATACGTATTTGCCAAACCATTCGTTGGGGAAGTTGTAGCCCAGTTCTATATTGGCAATTTTCCAATAAGCTGCGTTCTGAATTTTGCGGTCGCTGAAGAGATCGTTCCAGGCCAGGCTGGCACTGTTGGTGACATAGGTACGTGGTACGCTGGAAAGATAGGTGCTGCCGTCTTCGCTGAAGCGATTGGCGTCGAGCATGGCTACGTCTTTGTTGCCCCAGCCATAGCAAGAGTTCAGAGAGTTGTGGATGTCGTCGCTAACATGATAGTTGAGTGCACCGAACGTAGCGATGCTCAGGTCGAAACGTTTGTATTCGAAGCGGGCGTTCAAACCGAAATTGATCTTAGGCATACCGCTGCCCAATACTACCTGGTCATTGGCATCTACCTTTCCGTCAGGCTTTCCGTCGGGACCGCTTACGTCCTTATAGAGGCAGTCACCAATTTGGGCGCCTTCTTGTGTGGCATGGTTGTCCAAGTCAGCTTGTGTGCGGGCGATGCCATCATAAACCCATCCGTAGAATTTGCCGATCTCTTCACCTACGTTGGTGATGTAGGCGCCGGAGATGTATGAATCGGTACCGAAGCCCAATGAGGTTACGCGGTTACGGACAGTACTTAAGTTAGCCGACACTTCATACTTGAAGTCGTGGTCTCGGTTGCGGTAAGTAGCTGCAAATTCGAAACCTGAATTGTTCATCGAAGCGGCGTTCATTGTTACGGTGGTATTGGATACACCGGCTTGTTCGGGAACGGGAACAGCATAAAGCAGGTCTTCACTGGTGTTCTTGTACCATTCGGCAGTGAATTCCAGACGGTTGTTGAACAAGGCGAGGTCGATACCCACGTTGTAGCTTTTCTTCTTTTCCCAAGAAAGGTTGTTGTCTACGAAAGTGGAAATAGCAGAACCGGTGATGGGCGTGTTGCCAAAGCTATAAGTCATGTTATTACGTGCCATTACAGCCTGATACATGTATTCACCAATGTTTTCGTTACCGAGCTCGCCATAGCTGGCACGTACCTTGAACATGTTGACAATGTTTCTGTTGAAGGGGAAGAAAGACTCCTTGTCGAAACGCCATCCCACAGAAACAGAAGGGAAGGTGCCCCAACGGATATTTTGGGACAAGCGGGAACTGCCGTCGCGGCGCACGGTTGCCGAGAACAGATAACGCTCGTCGTAGTTGTAGTTGATACGCCCGATGTAGGATAGGAGGGTGTGTTTGTATTCGAAGCTTTCAGCGTAAGTGTTGGCGGCATTCTGGAGTTGCAGGAAGTAAGGCTCGGTGAAGTTGACGCCCCAGCCTGTCAGCAAGTCGGTGTTTTCTTCTTCGTAAGTCTGGCCGGCTACCAGGTTAAAATGGTGTTTGCCGACGGTGGCATCATAAGTCAGCACGTTTTCAATCAAAGCATCGGCATAAGAGCGGGTAGCTTTGGTGAGACGTTCGTTGCTTTTGGCCAGATAGACACGGTTGCTCTGTACCCATGCAGGAATCCAGGTGAAGTCCTTGCAATGGGTTTTGCTGTAAGAGAGATTGACTTTATAGTTGAGCTTGTGGTTTTTGCTGTCAATACCGATCATTTTCAGGAGATCCACATCGGCAGAGGCTGTTCCTACAAAGCGGTCTACACGGGTATTGCGCTTTAACAGGTTATTGACCAGCAAGGGGTTGGAAGCTGAAATGTCACCATGTACGGTGTCGTAGTAAACACCATAACCATAAGAGTCATAGTTGAAGTTATTGGCGATCCCTACCAGATTGTCAAGTACCCAAGTAGAGTTGTCGTAGGCTTTGATGGTGGGTTGCATCAGCAAAGTACCACGCAGTATGTTGGTTACGTCTCCATACAGACCTTGAACGTATTCGGAAGCGTTTGACAAACCCATGTTGTCTTGATCGGAGTGAGAGTAAACCAGGCTGGTATGGAACTTGATGAATTTGGTGTCCATCGTGTTGTTGACACGCGCCGTGTAACGTTCGTAGTTGGGACCGGCGCCTTCCAGTGTACCTTTTTGGTTGTAGTAATCTAATGAAACGTTATAAGTATTGTGGGCACCGCCACCGGAGAGGTTCACATTGTGATTTTGACGGATACCTGTTTTGAACACTTCTTTAAACCAGTTGGTATTGGTGTTATCCTGGAAATGATATTTTCCGGTGGTACTGTCCAGCTTGTAACCGCCGGGCAGCGGAGTGTTGGAGTTGGCGCATGCCTGACCGATGTACTGGCTGTATTGGTCGGCATCCATTACGTCATAGACACTACTGGGAATGTAGTCCATACCTACGTACCCATTGTAGTCTACTTTCAGCGGTTGGTCTTTCTGACCGCGTTTGGTAGTGATGATGACCACACCGTTGGCTGCACGCGAACCGTAAATGGCAGCAGCCGATGCATCCTTCAGAATTTGGATGGTTTCAATATCGTTTGAAGAGAAATCGCGGATGGAAGTACCCATGGGGACACCATCGATAACATAAAGAGGAGAAGTGTCACCAAAAGATCCGACGCCACGGATACGGACGGTAGGGTCGGCACCGGGCTGCCCGTCGGAAGTGACTTGTACGCCTGATACTTTACCTTCGAGCATGGTGGAGATATTGGAATGGGATGTCTGTTTCAAGGCTTCCGTGTCTACTACAGCTACAGAACCGGTCAAATCGGATTTCTTTTGTGTGCCATAACCTATGACAACAACTTGTTCCAGCATCTGGTTGTCGGGTTGCAATTGGATGGCTTCAATGATAGCGCGGTTACGAACGGCTACTTCGCGTTCCTTGTAGCCTACATAGCTTATCGAAAGGATAGCGTTTCCGGCAACCTCCAGTTGGAAGTTTCCGTCCACATCGGTAATGGTTCCACCTTGTCCTCCTTTAATTCTGACAGTAGCTCCTGTCAAGGGCTCACCTTGTTCATCGATAACTTGACCGCGAACCTTGATAGCCGGAGATTGTGCCACGGTAGCTATAGCAGGTGTGGGATACACCATCATGCCACCCATAGCACACAGACTAAGCATTACGGAAAATAATAAATGTTTCCTCATTTTTTTAAGTATTAAATTAGTAGATTAAATTGTTGCTGATGTATTGAATTGAGATGTTGGATTATTGTACAATCTAATGTTGAATACTCTAGGTAGACAAACCACAGAGTTTATAAATATGCTGGAGCTATTCTTCATAATATTTAAGATTAGGATTAGACTTTAAAAGCAGGGTTCTCTTCCGAAAGATTGAGCACCGATTGCATGACAAAAGTATAATTTACACCGTAAACAGGGGTGGACAAACGGTTTTATAGGGTGGACGAATGGATAATGGAAAAAAATGTATTTATTCCGCTTATAGTTTGCGTCTTTTGGAGGTGGTGAGATAGGCTTAGGAGAAGGCTTTTTTTATATAAAGTCATGTAGCCGGACAACCTGGTGAAGGACTGTCCGGCTACATGAGGGATAAAATACAAATAAAATTCTCTGAAAGGAATTATTTCACAAGTAAAAATCCTCCTTCCGCCTGCATCGTAATGCTGACTTCATCATTCTTTTTTAATGTTATCTCTTCAGCGTGAGGATTTAGTTTTTTATCGTCCTGATAAAGCATCACTTTATCTCCTTTAGTACACATAGATAAGTTCAACTTTAATTTCAGCGGTTCTTTTTGTGCATTGATTCCGGCTATGTACCATTTATCGGCATGCCGACGTGCCAGTACTACGTATTTGCCCGGATAGCCGTCAATGAATCTTGTTTCGTCCCATGTGGTGGGAACTTGCTTCATGAAATCCAAACAAACTTGGGGGGCATCGGTCAGGTTATTAGGCGCCAACGCAAAATTCTGAATAGGATTTTGGAATAAAACGGCTGTTGCCAGTTGGAATACATCAGTGGTCTTGCGTATGCTTCCGCCGTCATTGTTGCGGTTGAGGCGTTTGTTGAGGAATGTGCCACCAAACTCCATGCAACCGATGGTGTTGCGGATAAATGGATGCAGACAGGCATTAAATGCTTCTTCATCGCAAAAATGTTGTTGGAAAATCAGGTTTTCCGATGCGAGCACGGCTTCGCTTCCTACATAATTAGGATACATACGCTCCCATCCCCGAGGAAGGGTACAGCCGTGGAAAATGACCATCAGTCCATTATCATCCGCATCGCTCAGGATGGCTTCGTACAGACGCATGGTTTCCTGCTTGTCACCTCCGAAGAAGTCTACTTTGATTCCTTTTACTCCTATATTATGCAGCCATTTCATTTCCTTTTTACGGATAATGGGATTGTCCATGTAATTGGTAGGACCTTGCACTATATCATTCCAGTAGCCGCTGGAACTATACCATAAAAATACATCTACATTTTTACTGTGTGCATAGTCTATGAAGTCTTTCATACGTTCACGGCCGATGTTGGTATCCCACCAGTTGTCTATCAATACATATTCATATCCCATGGCGGCAGCAAGATCTACATATTTTTTCTGATCGTCGAAATTGATGCTGCCATCTTGCCAAAGTATCCAGCTCCAGGTTCCGCGTCCCATTTTGTATGTATGCTCCGTTGGGTAAAGAGGTTCCACGACATCCCATGGAATCGTTGTTTCTACAATGGGCTTCAGGTTTTCGCCTACAGTAATAGTACGCCAAGGAGTGGAACCGGGCAATGCAAGACCGGGAGATGCCGTACCGTTACCGTTGTTTTCTTCGGGCATGGGGAAAGCGAGGGTATAAAGTCCGTCGGCGGTGGCATCGCTCAGGTGTGAACCACAGTATTTGCTGTCTACTCCGGTTTCACTGATAAGTGCCCAGCCATTTTCTCCTACATGGAACAGACAAGGAAATGTGTAACCGTGCCCATATTGTGAACGTACATTCATAGGAGCGTCAGCCTTATATTCTTCCTCATAACTGGGCTTGGTACGTTTCCAACCTATCATGGCGTCACTTTGCGGGCACAGGAAAGTAGTGGTGAAGGAGGGGAAGTCAAAACCGGTAGTTTCTTTTTCTATCACGATGCTTCCCGTATCGCCATATTTGGGCATTTCGTAGCGGAAAGCAATATCGTTGTTGCTTACGCGGAATATTATATTTATATTTTTCTTTTCTTTGTTGGTAAAGGTGCATGTAAGTTCATTGGCTTGATAATGAATTTGTGATTGTTTGATACGGTCTTGTGTATAGGTCTTATCTATTTTATTCTCTTTTTGTCCGGTGAAAGTCATATCCCGGCTGAAGTCCCCCACATTGGCAACAAAACCTAAAGGTGAATCTTCCAGGATGGTCTTGTCCTTATAGGTAACGGAATAAACGGGGATACCCTGTTTTACGGATACATTTACTTTCAAAAAGGAATCGGGTCCTGTAACTGTAGCTTGTTGGGCAAAAGCTGACATTGTAGTGATGGCAAGCAGCCAAGTCATAAATTGTTTTTTCATGGGTATTAAATATGCTATTATAATGTAGAGCAAAGATAATTTATTTAGCGAGACGAGAGCGTAGAAAAACGGAGCATTTATGGTATACAATCCGTTCATTTTACGCTCTGGAATAAGTCAGTCGGTTCCATTCTCCATCATCGAACTGGGTGTTGTTCCGAAATGTTTTGTAAAGCAGCGTGTGAAGTATTTGGGATCATTGAATCCTACTTCGTATGCTATCTCAGATATATTCATATTGTGCGTCAGCCGGTTACGGATAATAAGTTCCCGCGCAAGATTCAGCCGGTAGTTACGCATGAATTGTCCGGCAGACTGTCCTGTCAGATTTTGCATTTTTTTGTTCATCAAACTTTTGCTTACCCCCATTGCTTCGATGAAATCGCTTATTTCGTAATAGGAGTTCTTATAGTTTTCTTTCACAATCTGCATCGCCTTGTCCAGGAATTTCTTGTCACTGGATTCTTTTTCGATATTCAGTGCATCCACGTCCATACTGTATGAGAACTTTTGTTGGAAACGTTTGCGGTTTTCCAGTATATTGGATATCCGGGCCAGCAGCAAAGTATCATCAAATGGTTTCAGCAGGTATTCGTCTACACCTATACGGAAGCTTTCGATGCGCGATTCGTTGGATGTTTTGGCTGTGAGCATCAGGAAGGGGATATGTGAGATGGCGAAATTGGATTTTACCCGGCGGGACAGTTCCATACCATCCATGACAGGCATCATCAGGTCGCTAACAATAAAATCCACGTTCTGGGATTGGAGCACAGTCAATGCTTCTTCACCTTGGGATGCTTCGAGCACGTTATAATATTCGGCCAGAATGGAACGGATATAGTCGCGCATATCTTTGTTGTCTTCTACTACCAGAATCGTCAGTTTTCCATTGGTGGCAGGTTGCAAGGCCAGCGGAGATTCTACCGGTTCTTTAACTTGCTCTGTTGGTGCGGGCAGACTGTCTGCATCGGCATATTGCAAAGGAAGTAAAATACGGAAAGAACATCCTTTGCTCTGATTATTCTTGGCACAAATTGAACCTCCATGCAACTGGACAATTCGTTTGCATAGATAGAGGCCGATTCCGGTCCCGCTTTGTCCGTTGATAGAGGAATGCGTCTTGTTTTGTGATTGGTAGAAGCGGTTGAATACTTTGTCTATCTCTTCTTCGGGCAGTCCTGGCCCCGTATCCCGGATACAGATGAACAACTTTTCCTGCTCTTCCTGGCGGAAGGGGGTGGCATAGATGGTAATTTGTCCTCCTTTGGGGGTAAATTTCAAAGCATTTCCTATCAAATTGACAATCACTTTATGCATGGCATCCTCATCGTACATGATTTCACATGAAGGAAGGCGGAAACGACGTTCGATGGTTATTCCTCTTTCGGATGCATATGCGTCGAAGGGAACCAGCAGTTCATTGAGTAACTTGGCAAAGTTGCCCGGGTTGCGGACAATTTCCATTTTCCCTGATTCTACTTTGCGGAAGTCCATTAATTGGTTGACCAGTGAGAGCAGATATTTTGAGTTGCGCTCCACAAAATGTAATTGTTCAATGACTTGAGGATTGTAGCTTAGTTTCAATGCCCTTTCTATAGGTCCTACGATTAATGTCAACGGAGTACGGAATTCATGGGTGATATTGGTGAAGAAGGCGAGTTTGTCAACCGTCAATTCCTGTACTTTCTTTGACATTTGTATCAGTTGCCCTTTTTGTTTGGTTATTTTTTCGTTTTGCTGTTTCAATAGTTGGTTTTGACGATAGAGCTCGCTTGCCTGAGTGGAAAGCAGTTTTTTTTGTTCTTCCAGTTCACGGGTACGTTCCTCTACTTTGATGTGGAGCATTTCTTGTTGTTCTTTTAACGAACGAAGCCTCCATGATAATACCTTATATATAAGGAAAGATAGAAGAACCAATATGGACAGAATGAACCAGATGGTTTTATAGAAATAAGGTGATACGGCAATGTGGAGTTCTGCCATTTCTTCCAGCCATTGTTTGCCGTCGGGGGCATAACGCAGTTCGAAAGTATAGTTGCCGGGACGCAGGTTGGTATAGGCGGCTTGTCGCCTGTTGGCCGGCACTTTTATCCATTTGTCGTCAAATCCTTTCAAGCGGTAATAATAATTGGCGAATGTCGATGCATCATAATCCAGTGCGGCAAATTCAATATAGAGAGATTTGTCGCGTTCGTGTAACTGTAGGGTGCCGTTTGTGTACAATCGTTCTTCATTGGCCACACGAACATGGGTGAATGCCAGAGGAACAGCCTCCTTAGGATTTGTGTCTATGACTGGTTTGACTACAGACAGCCCTTTAGTACTTCCTACATACAAATCTCCATTGGCGGCACGGCATATTGCGTTCCAATAGAACTGGTTGGATAATAGTCCGTCTTTCCGGGTATAGTTGAAGAAGCTGTTGTTGTTAGGATTGAAGCGGGAGAGTCCGTTGGTGGTGGTAATCCAAAGATACCCTTCTTTATCTTCCGATATGCAGCGGACACTGTTGTTTATCAGTCCGTCTTCGGTGGTGAAGGAGCGGAAGGTATATTCTCCGTTTTCTGTTGGTGAGGATTTGTAGAAACCATATCCGTTGCTGCCTATCCATAGGGTTCCGTCTTTAGACTGGGTGATGTAGGTTACCCTTTCCTTCAACTTTGATTCCGGTTCGTCCAGCTTGATCCTCCAGAGTTGATAAATCAGTCTGGGGGCTTTCAAACTGCTTAGATCTATTCGGCAAAGTCCTTCTGTAAGTCCCAGCCACAGGTGGTTATCCTTATCTATATAGTATCCTGTACAGCCTTCAATTCCACCTAGGTTCATACCCTTGAATGGTTCGGTGAGCGTTTGTGTTTTCAAGTCGTAAACATAGATATTGGTACTGGTTCCCACCCAGATGGCATTATTCAAGTGGTCATAGCAGATACTTCCGGCCCATCCCCATGAGAAGTCTCCGTATTCGGGTATTTCTATGTGGTGGAATTGTTTGTTCTGCGGATTTTTCATGTCTATCCATCCTATGCCTCCTCCCCAGGTTCCTATCCAGAGCCTTCCATCGTTATCGCTGGTAAAACAACTGACGGTATTATGGCTTAGGTGGGCGGGTGCATCAGTGGTATAGTGTTCAAAAGTGTTGCTGCCGGGAGCCCGCCGGTTTAAACCTCCTTCTACGGTTCCTACCCATAAAACACCCGACGGGTCTTCATAAATGGCATTGACGGGATTTTGGGAAAGACTTCCGGGAATGGTGGGAATATGATAATAGTTTTGTACCAACAGCATCCGGCGGCTCATCTTGTTCAGCCCTCCCACTTCGGTTCCTACCCAGATAATGTCACCATCGGTCAGCAGACAGTTTACGAAGTCACAGTTCAATGTGTTTTGTACAATTTCTCCTTCTCCGGTATCTTTATTTATCCGCTCAAAATTGTCTGTCAACGCATTATAAAGGTTTATACCTTTTAGGGTGGCAACCAGCATGGTATGTTCTCCTGTTTCTGCTATGTCTGTGATAAAGTTTTGGGAAAGCGAGTTGTTGTCATTCGGATCGTACATATAATGCTTCATCAGTTCCGTATCCATATTGTATCGGAAAAGGCCTTGTGCGCTGCCAATCCAAATTTCATTTTCTTTCCGGCAGATTACTTGTATGGACACACCGGGTAATTGCAGGGCAGATGAAATGAATGTGGGTTCCTGTACTTCCATAGCCGATTCTTTGATGCGGTAGATACCGTCTTTGTAGTTTATCCAAAGATAGTCTTCCACCTCACAAATAGTCCGGATGGATTCTCCTGCCGGTACTTCGCATGTTTTAATGATTTGTTTTATATCTCCTTGTTTGTCAAAGGTAATTTTGAATAAATTGTTTTCCGAACAAACCCAAATATTTCCCGCTTTGCTATGGAGAATAAGATGAGAGGGGCGGTTACACAGTGAAATAAGTTTGTCTTTCATATCAGTGACTTGTACTGTCTGCATGGTTTGTATATCCAGTATGTCAATACCCATTTCACTGACAGCCCAAATACGCTTGAAGTTATCCTCACACAGTTTGTTTATAAAGTTACTTCGTAGCTTGATACGGGTGTTTCCCATATGGAAGGCGGTGAATTCATAACCGTCATAACGGGCGATTCCTTCCCCGCGGGTAGCGATCCATAAAAAGCCCTGACTGTCTTTCAATATATCATCCACAAAGTTGTGAGGCAGTCCTTCATCCATCGTAATGGCAGTGAAATTATAACGTTCGGACCATTTTCCGGCTGTTCCTTCAGCTTGCATATACAGACTAGATAAAAAGATGAACAGAGCGAATAGAAAACAATGTTTTTTCATAGTGTGTTGTTCATTAATGACGTAAGAATATACCGTTACTTATACAAAGATATACCTTTTCGTTTTTCCTCAAAAACAAATAAATCATTTTTATCCCTCTGCTGCACAAATGTCCACCCTTTAAGCGATATTGTCCACCTGGCGAGCTTTTGATTGCAGTTATATTTGCATTAATAATAGTTAGTCAATGTGACAGTTGGCTGCGTTATATGCCGCATGTCATTGACAAATTAGTACATTAGCAAATGGTCACATAATAAAAAAATACTATGAAACAGCAATTTTTCCCTCAAAGATTATTCATGGACATGAAAAGGTTAATAATAAATAGGTTGGTCGGTTTAGGCCTGTTGGCCGTAGGGATATTGGTATCATGCAGTGCACCTACGGCTTTCGTGCCTGTCCCTTCTCCCAATCCTTGGGCTGATGATTATACCGCTCTTTCATCTATGGAGAATTACAAGCAGTGGGGAACATATAATGTACACGACCCGGCTTGTAAAAAAATAGGAGATACTTATTATCTGTATTCTACCGATGCTATTTTTGCTGAGAACCGGAAAGAGGCGAAAGAGAAGAATGTGCCTCTGGGTTTTGTCCAGGTACGCAAATCAAAAGACTTGGTACATTGGGATTTTGTGGGCTGGGCTTTTCCCGAGATTCCTGCTCCGGCTATGGAATGGGTTCATAGTCAGGCGGAGGGAAAAGGGGCGACTAATATCTGGGCTCCTTATTTGATGCCTTATCAGGGTATTTATCGTTTGTATTATTGTGTTTCGGCATTCGGCAGGAATACATCCTATATCGGTATGGCCGAGTCGGATTCTCCCGAAGGTCCCTGGATACAGAAAGGGTGTGTGGTTAAGACAGGAGAAGGGGATGCGATGAATGCCATAGACCCTTCTGTTATTGAGGACCCGGAAACCGGAAAGTGGTGGATGCACTATGGCTCTTATTTCGGTGGTCTGTACTGTGTGGAACTGAATCCCGAAACAGGAATGACTGTGCAGCCGGAGGATCATGGGCACTTGATAGCACGCCGGGCCAATTACCGGAAAGATAACTTGGAAGCACCGGAAATCATGTATCAACCCCAACTTGGCAAATATTATCTGTTTACATCCTACGATCCGCTGATGACTACCTATAATGTACGTGTCGCTTATTCCGGTTCTCCCGAAGGACCTTTTGTGGATTTCTACGGAGAGGATATAAAAGATACAACGAATAATGTTCCTATATTGACAGCTCCTTACCGCTTCGAAAATCATCCGGGATGGGCGGGAACGGCTCATTGCGGTCTTATTGATGCCGGTGACGGCCGTTATTTTATGGTCCATCAGGGACGGCTTTCCCCCCAGAACCAGTTGATGGATTTGCATGTGCGCGAAGTGTTCTTTACGGTGAATGGATGGCCTGTGGTTTCTCCCGAACGCTATGCAGGTACTGCTCCACGTTCTTTCACTAAAGAAGATTTGGTAGGTGAGTGGGAAATTATCCGTATTCAGGAACCGCCTTTGGAACGTAGTTTGGAAGCTGGACAAATATTGTGGGGTGAAGGGGACTTGCGAAATGGGGAGCAGGCGTTATCTGCCCGTGTTGTTTTGGAAGCAGATGGCAGTGTTGGAGATGCAACTTGGGATTTTAATGTTAAAAAACAACTTCTTAATATAAAAACAGCCACAGAAGATATTAACAATTTGATTATCTTTGCCGGACACGATTGGGAAAATGAAACAGAAACCATTCTTTTTACCGGCCTGGATGCTCAAGGGCATTCTGTGTGGGGAAAGAGAATTGACTAATAAAAATCAATAATATTACTATCATGAAATTACACAGAACTCTATTCACAGCATGGGTATTTGCTGCCGGAGTAGCGCTACATGCACAGAATGCGCACAACATGGTCGTGCAGACCAATAAATTAGGTGCGGAAATACAACCAACCATGTATGGTTTGTTTTTTGAGGACATTAATTATGGAGCCGACGGAGGATTGTATGCCGAACTCCATATCCGGCAATGCAGGGAAACCACCACGCTGGTTGCAATCCCAGAATCCGTCACGATAAGACAAGACACGTCCCAATGTACGCCATTCCAACAGATTATCACTTTCGGCTATCCATGTCTCGTATCCACGCCCGTCCAGTCCGCTCTTACCATTATAAACCACGTAGGTCATATACCACTTATCCCCTTCGCGGAACACGGTAGGGCAGTCTATTTTATGCTTGTTGTCGGCAGGAGCTACAGCCAGCCCATATTTATAAGGAGTCTTGGCTTCCTCATAAATCTGCTCCATGCGCGATTGCGGAACTTCACGTTGGGCGTATGTTCCCAACGTGAACAAAGAAAATGCTAATATTAAGATCTTTTTCATAATCACCTTTTATATACAAGCAAGACGGATAAGAAAGTAAAATGTACTAGGATTGAGCATACAAAATTAAGCCGTAATATTTGATATTCCGAAGCAAAACAGCTATTTTTGTCAAAAAGAAATTGGTTATGAAATATTAGAGCAAGAAACCAACAAAAAATTAAAGTTATTATGAATGTAATGTCACAAAAAGAATATATTTCTCTATTATCCCGACATTTATTTTGGGATATGGACGTAAATAAAGTTAATTTAGATACCTGCCCGGCACAAATTATCCAACGTGTACTGGAATATGGCAATTTAAAAGACTGGCAACTTATATTATCATATTATGGATTGGATAGAATCGTTTCTATTTGCCAATCATTACGCACATTGGACAAAAAAGCATTGTCTTATATTTGCTGTATTTCAAACACCTCTAAAGAACAATACAGATGTTATCATATCAAACAGTCAACTCCCACACTTTGGAATTGCTAAAAAAGCTGACCAATGAAGAATTTCTTTCAAAAGCCAGATTAGTAGGTGGAACAGCTTTAGCACTTCAATACGGCCATCGTATTTCAATTGATTTAGATTTTTTCGGGAATATAGAGGAAGATAATGAAACTATAAAAGAAGTACTGATCAACATAGGGAAATTATCTGTTATCAAAGAGTCTAAAAACATCAAGATATACATACTTGATGATATTAAAATAGATTTTGTCAATTACAGATATAATTGGCTGGATCCTGCTATTGAAGAAAATGGTATAAGACTAGCCTCCCCCAGAGATATTGCAGCAATGAAAATAAATGCAATAGAGGGACGGGGAACCAAAAAAGACTTTATAGATATTTATTTCCTACTGCAACACTATTCACTGGAAAACATTCTAAAATTCTATGCTGATAAATATCCCGATAATTCCCAATTCCGCGCTTTGATGAGTTTAACTTATTTTGAAGATGCTGAAGAACAATTCATGCCCGAAATGCTTGTTGCAATAGATTGGGATAGGATAAAAAGCTTTATCATAGACAAAGTGGCTACCCTATCCCTATAATCTTTTTAATAGAACATCCAGTCCATCGTTTCCTCCGCACCGGCCAGTCCCGCATTACGCGGAGTCACCTGCGCGTCCGTAAATCCCAGCACCATCGTATATCCTTTCGGCAGCAACAAGGTATGCTTTCCGGCCTCAAAATGATAAGCATGTACATTCGCCAGCGGCATACCCGCTATGCGTATGGCATTGGTCAGTTTCGGTTCCGCCTGACCGTAATCATTGGCAGAAGCGTCCGTTTCCAGTTTCGGGGCTTTCGCATACTTCTTCTGGTCATCACGGAAATAACCTACCAACAAACTCACCGGAGCAGCCGCTTCAAACTCTATTGTCGTACCTTCCTTGCGCTGCACATCCCCGTTCATTCTATAAGCAGTCAGCCCTTCCAGCTCGGCGGCCAGCGCATCCACCTTGCCCGGTACATTGGAGAACAGGCTTGCCCCCGTCGCCAGCTTCACCGGAGCCAGTCCGTTCAGGATCTTCACATTTGCGGCGGACAAAGGTTTTATCTCAGCTGCACTTTCCGTCACCTTACCTGCCGCCCTATCTTTCAGCAACTGCAAGTTCGCCTTGAAATTAGCCAGCTCATTTTCATAATGCACCAGCATCTCTTTCCAGGTCTTGTTCTTGCCACCGTCACCACCGATAGGAATACGGCGTTGCGCGGTCTGCATACTGTTGGCATAATAATAAGTACTATCCGTCAATGCCACCAGCTTGCGGTAATGATCCAGACTTTGTTCCATCAATGGAATAGCGGCATCCAGTTCATTCAGATCCTTTCCCCACTGATAGTTCAAGACACGCTGAGCAGCTTTCACTTTCAGGTTAAAGGCATAAGCAAATTCACGATAGCAATGCATGTCATTCCGCAAACGTCCGAACTCCTCTTTATTACGAGTCACCGCTGCGGCAGCCTTGTCAATGGCCGCCACCGCCTTGTCACCGTGTTCCACCACCTGCGCCACAATATCCAGCGGCAATTCGCCCACATGCGGCTGTTTCTTCCATTCCTTCTCCACATATTCTATCAGCTTCTCGCCCTCCGGCCCGCAACTCTCATAAAATCCCGGATAGATGGTATATTTATAAGGATTCACCAACTGGCTCATAAACATACCCAGCAACAAAGTCTGCCGGTTCCCTTCCGTGATGCCGAAACGGCGGAGCAACTTCGGAGCAATCTCTCCACTCTGCTCGTATGCCTCCAGAATATCTCCGGCTTCGGCAGGAGTCGTACCATAAAAATCGCCCAACTGCTTGTTCCAATATTCCACTTCGGATGAACGGTCCCGATGACAGTTCCATGCATAGCGTCCCCACGTCTTGTACCATATCCAGTCACGGTCCAGCTGATACTCCCGTTTGCCATCCGCCAGTTTGTCCGCCGTGTACGGCCAGTCCCAATAAGAAGCCTGCGGATACAGATGCAGAGCATTGGCTCCATGTACATTGTGCATGGCATTCACCGCCTTCTGTACAAAGTCGGGAGATCCCCAACGCCACGGTTCCAAGTTTGCCAGAATATGCACATTACTGATATGAATACTTCCCAAGGCACTCAAGTCCGAGTGTATCTTGGACCAAGGTCCGCGCGGTTCGTAAGTAGTCAGTGACTCACCATTGTATTTATGCATGGTATAGAGGTTCTTGTATAACGGCAGTGCCGCATCCATCACCATCTTGCAGTCCGTATCATGTGCACGCAGCAAAATGGGCGGTTCGTCCGTACGCCCCAGTGCCTTCAGTCCGTCCTTCACTCCCGGAATAATGGTTTTGGTAAACCACTCCACATCATCCTCGTAGGTATCCATCGCTTCCCCCAAGCACACCAGCAGACCTACATTGGGATATTTTTCTATAAACGCGGCCACCGACTTACGTGTATAATCACTGATCAGCGGAGTAATGGGACGGTTACGATCCTGTGTTTTCAACCCGTAATGCTCGGCAAAAGGCTTGCTCAACAATATATTATAAAACATCTGGATCACAAAGATACCGCGTTTGTCCGCTTCGGCAGTCAGGAACGAGAACATTTCCTCATTTTTCTTGAAAGTTTCCTCATCCACCTCTACGGCAAAAGGATACTCTTCCAGCTTCACCAAGGAAGCAAACGGATGCCCGTTCCACAGATACAAGGAATTCATGCGGTTCTCCACCAGCATATCCAGATACTTTATCCATTGCTCCTTGTCATAAAACCAAGGGAAGCTCTCCGGCGTATAAGGATACTCATACACCCCTCTTCCGGGCAGGTATTCCATTTTCTGAATCCCTACACAACCTCCGCGAAGCACCATTTCCGGAGCATCCGTCAGCTGTGCCGGAAACTTCAAATCCTTGTATTGCCCTACATGATCTATCAATTCCCGACAGCCGTAAATCACACCGCTTCCGTCGTTTCCTGTCACTGTAGTCATGTTTCCACGGGTAGAAATGGTAAACCCCTCCTTTTTCAGTCCGGCTGTATCAGCAGCCTGTTCCAGACGGATGCATACCTCATCTTTATCCATACCGGCAGTATCCGACAACATAACAGACGAATACCCCGCATCTTCCAGCGCTTTCTTCAAATGTTCTCCTGCAAACAGCACCCGGTTCGACGCCTCCTGCGGCATCACAATATTCACATTGGGTTTCTCGCACCCCCATAACACGCACATACATGCGACAAGTGTTCCTAGCCTGATATTTTTCATTCTTTTCATATAAATTATTTACAGTTAGACGAAAAAAACAACAAGACGTACTCACAAGACCTCCGCCAATCGTCAAAAAGCGAAGAAAAAGCACAAGCTATCACAAAAAGGAAAAAAGCTGATGAACAAACGGGGGCAAACTCAACTTTTAAAAGGAAATGTATTGTGGAACAGAATTACCTAACATTAAAAACGGAAAGAACAATGAAAAAGAAATCTAACCTGACCCTATTTATGAAACAACTTATCCGGTCGCTAAAAGAAGAAGAGCGTTTCAGTACCGCCCACATCTACCAAAGCACCCTGAACGCCTTCATGCTCTTCTGCAAGACCGATGCCATCCGGTTCAACCAGATGGAACGTTCACGCCTGAAACAATTTGAGAACCACCTGCGCAACAAGGGATGTACCTGGAACACTGTCTCCACTTATATGCGTACCTTGCGAAGCATCTACAACAAAGCCGTGGACGATGGTCTGGCGGAAGAAAAGCCCCGTCTTTTCCGTCACGTATATACCGGCGTAAAAGCCAATACCAAACGTGCCCTCGATGCCAAAGACATGAGCAAATTATTAAGCGCCTCCCTTCCACGCCCCCTGCCGCAAAGCATGAAAGAGAGCCGGGCATGGATTACCCTGATGTTCCTGTTACGCGGAATGCCCTTTGTGGACTTGGCATATCTGCACAAAAAAGACCTGCAAGATTCCGTTATCTCCTACCGCCGCCACAAAACAGGAGCCCTGCTCACCGTCGAGATTCCTCCCGCTGCCATGAACCTTATCAAACGGTATCAAAATACAGACTCCGCCTCCCCCTACCTGCTTCCCATTCTCAGTGGAAACCGGAAAAGCGAAGAAGAGTATGCAGAATACCAACATGCCTTGCGGAAACTGAACTATGACCTGAAACAACTGGCGGTATACTGCGGAATCAAACTCAACGTCAGTTCCTACACCAGCCGACACACTTGGGCCACTTTGGCTAAATATTGTCACTTTTCGGAACAATTGATTTGTGATGCCCTGGGGCACTCCTCCACAAAGGTGACCGAAACCTACTTGAAAAGCTTTAAAAACGATGAATTAGACAGAGCAAATAAAGTAATAATTAATCACATTAGTATTTCTATATAATCAATTTTAAAACTTCACATTACATTATAAAACAACAAATTAAAAGACTGTTACTTTAGAAGTAACGGAACAGATTTTGGAAGCAAAAGTATACAAACTTTAAATACAGTGCAAGATTTCTACACTTTTTTTTCGTTTTTATTTTAAAAATTTTTTTTATTCCGCATATACCTCTCCCTACCCATACTCCGATTGTCAATATGAGTGAAGCCACATTTCCGGTCTTTTATCTTCTCTAACAGCCACTAAATCTTTATCTTACTGCTGTTTTCATGTTTTTTCGCCTCCCTCCTCCCCTTCCGTTACTTCTAAAGTAACAGAAAAAAACAAAACAAAAATATTGACAATGCGACATTCTTACTTATTTATAATAGCAATCATGCTGGCAGTTATGACTCCGCGTATAGCCCCGGCTCAAAGTATCGCTGTAAAAAGCAATGTTCTTTATGACCTTACCGGCACTCTCAACCTGGGAGGAGAAATAAGGTGTGACGACACCCATTCATTCAATCTGAGTGTCAACTATAATCCCTGGAATCTGGGAGAAAATAAAAAAATGAAGCACATTCTGATCCAGCCCGAATACCGTTGGTGGCTCAATGAAACATTCATAGGAAGTTTTTTCGGGGTGCAAGCCCATTTCGCCCAATACAATTTCGGTGGAACCACTCCTTTCACCACGGTCAAGAACAACCGTTATCAGGGTAATCTGATAGGTTGCGGCATTACCTATGGACACCAATGGCTGCTCAGCACATTCTGGAGTCTTGAAGCAAGCATATCTGTCGGATACGCCCATCTCACCTATGATAAATACGGTCCCGCCAAAGGAGACGCACTCATTGAGAAATCCCACTCCAACTATGTCGGGCCTACCCAGCTAGGCATATCATTCATTTATTTCATTCAATAAATATAAAAGCAAATATACCCTATCAGTCATGAAACTCAAGACAAACATACTATTCAGTCTTTTATTATGCGGCACCTTTGCCACTGCACAAAACCTGAAACTCGATATCCTGCCTCCCTCCGTTACTCTCGGACAGGACTCTGCCACAGTGTTCATGAAAATGACTCTCAATGTTCCCCAAATGGACACCAAAAGCCATATCCGCCTCACTCCTGTCCTCACAGACGGAACCCGCACGGCAGAACTCCCTCAAATCCTGCTCAACGGAGAACGTGCACACCGGCTATACCGCCGCACCCTGGCGCTCAACAAACGAAAAGGCAAGGCAGATGTAACTCCCGTATTTACCGCTATCCCCCTGACAGACAGCGATCAGACTATCCACTACCGTGCTTCCCTTCCGGCAGCCGACTGGATACAGTTCGCCACACTGAACCTCAAGAAGGAAGTCATCAACGGCAGCGGAGAGAAAGTACAAAGCGAAAATATCCCCATTCCGGACACAGCACCCCATATAGCAACAGCAACAGATCATTTCGTTCCCCAACAGGACAGGAACCGGGAAGCTCCTATGGCAGCAGCCTCACCCTCTGCCCCCGTTGTTCCGGAACACCATTCTGTTTCCCCTGCTCCGTCCGCACCCTCTGCCAAACCGTATTTCAAGGGAAGCTACGTATCTCCCGAAAGCGATGCCACCGATGAACGCAACCAGAAGGAGCTGAACTTCAGTCTGGACGAAGCACGTGTCATAGCCGAAATCAATCCGCAGATGCTTTCGTTACGCGAGCTTTACACCGTAGCCATCAGCTACAAGAACACTCCGGAACAGTTCTACAAAATCATAGACATCAGTGTCAAGATATATCCGGCAAGCCCCGTTGCCAACCTCAACGCCGCTGCCGCCGCCATCGAACGGGGCAACACACAGGCAGCCGGCCGCTATCTGCAAATGGCTTCCCATGAAACGCTTGCCTACAAGAACTGCCGTGGAGCCTACGAACTGTTGTGCAACAACACCTACGAAGGCATCCGCCTGCTGAAAGCCGCCAAAGCCGAAGGCTCGGAAGAAGCCACCTATAACCTGAAAATATTCTTTGAATCCAACCAAACCAATATACAATAAAACATGAAAACCCGGTATGTCCTTTCTTGTCTTCTGCTCGGCGGCGCCCTTTCCGTTTCCGCACAGAAAACGGCTGTCAAAAGCAACCTGCTTTCCGCCGCCAACGGTGCGCTGAATGCCGGTGTGGAATATGCCTTCGGCCTCAAATCCACATTCGATTTGTCCGGCAGCATACGCCCGTGGAAACGCACGGAAGGATATGTCAACAAATATTGGCTCATACAACCTGAATACCGCTACTGGACTTGCCAGAAATTCAACGGCAGTTTTTGGGGAGCCTATCTCAACGGAGCGCAGTTCAACGTAGGAGGAAAAAAGATGCCTTTCGGACTCTTCCCCTGGCTGAAAGAGCACCGGTATGCAGGCTGGCTGGCAGGCGGAGGCATAAGCTACGGATATCACATCCTGCTCAACCGCCACTGGAATATAGAAGTTTCCGTCGGTGTAGGGTATGAATATATCGACTATAAGAAATATAAATGCCCCGACGTGTGTGCCGAGCTACTGGAAAAAGGCCATTATCACTATTTCGGCCCTTCCAAAGCATCCCTGAGTATAGTTTACATATTTAACTAAAGAGCCATGAAATACTTATTCTATTTTATATCATTTATTTTTCCTGCGCTTTGCTCATCGGCGCAACCGGCAGAACGGGACAGTTCGATTTACATCGCCTCCTCCCGGCTCTACCGGATGGGAGAAAGTCTGGTAGTGTCCATGCAAGTAGACATTACCAGACAGATTCCCTCTAACGAATCAGTCATACTGGTTCCCCGGCTCAGCGACAGCCTGGACAACTTCATCCAGCTTCCCGCCATCTATGTGAACGGTCGTAAACAACATATTTTCTTCCAACGTGAAACCGGCCGGCAGGAAAAAGACTATGAAGAGTTACGCCGCCGCAATGACCGCAAACAAAGCGTACACTACTTGCGCAGCATCCCCTTCACCCACTGGATGAAGCATGCCTCCTTGCATCTCATCGAAAAAGAATGCGGATGCGGAGTTCCCCGCCATACAGACTCCACCTATCTGACCCGCCTGAACATCCTTCCCGTTATCCATCCGCACGTAGCGTTCATCACTCCGCAGATGGAAGAAAGGAAAGTGCGCGAAGAAAGCGGACGTGCCTATCTGGACTTCCCGCTCAACGAAACAACCATCTATCCCGAATACAGAAACAATCCGGCCGAACTGGCAAAGATAAAGCGCAGTATCGACCTGATAAAAAACGATACCAATGTAGTCATTTCGCATATTGACATTCATGGATACGCCTCTCCCGAAGGCCCCTACTCCAACAACGAGCGTCTGGCGCGGGAACGGACCCGGACCTTGAAAGACTATGTATGCAGCCAATATGCTTTCAACGATACATTGTTCACCACCCATTACACCCCCGAAGACTGGGACGGATTTGTCAAGTTGCTGACCGACACCGTTATCCCCCATCGCGAGGAACTGCTACATATTGCAGAAAGCAAAAGCAGCCCCGACGGGAAAGAACGGAAAATACGGAAACGTTATCCCGAAGAGTTCCGTTTCATCCTGCAACATTGGTTCCCCGGCCTCCGCCATTCAGACTACACCATCCACTATGTGGTACGTCCGTTTACGGTAGAGCAGGCCAAGCAGGTATTCCAAAGCAACCCCAAGAATCTGAGTATTGAAGAGATGTTCCGCATAGCCCGGACCTACCCTGCCGGCAGTCCGGAATACAATAAGATTTTCATGACGGCGGTTCTGCTTAATCCGGAACATCCCGTTGCCAATCTCAATGCAGCCTGCATCCTGCTCTCGCAGGGAGATACCAAAGGCGCCTCACTCTATCTGGACAAAGCCGGTGAGACTCCCGAAAAGACCCTTTTGCAAGGCATCATGCAAATGCTGAACGGGAATTATACCGAAGCGGAGAACCTGCTGCGCAAAGCGGAAGAAGCAGGACTGCCCCAAGCAAGTGAAAACCTGAAGATATTACATGAGATTTACTAATCACATTTTTAACTAAAACTATTTTACATTATGAACAAAAAATTATTATTATCCTTCGCTCTTGCAGCCGCAATGACAGGATGTATCAATGATGCAGATGTTCCCTCAGGAAACGGAGACAATCCGGCTCCCGGAGCCAGAGGAGGGAACATGGAGATTTCATTTGTAGTTCCCAACTCTTCCAACGGCAGCCGTGCCGCTTCCGCCGAAGACTCCGGAGTTTACGAAGACGGAACCGCCGAAGAATACAAGGTGAGCAATGTGACCCTCTATCTGTTTGACTCTTCCAGCAAGAATCTGGTTACTACCATCAATGTAACTCAAAGCGATCTGGGTGCAGGCACTTCCAGCGGAGAGAGCAGCAAAGAAGGACAAACCATTGTCTATCCTTGCAACAAGGAAATCACAGTAAAACCGGGCAACTATGACATCCTTGCCGTAGCCAACGGTTCACAGACCTTCGAAATAGGTCAGGAATCCACATTATTGGGACAGATTGACGCCTCCACCTATGGAAACGGCATGATAACCAGCGTACCCGGAAGCGGTTTCATCATGTCCAACCGCGGCTCGGCCAATATGAACATCACCGTGGAGTCTCCCGAAGAAAGCGACACCAAAACACAGGTCAGAATCAATCTGGAACGTGCCGTTGCCAAACTGATGGTCAGAAATGACAGCAAGGAAATCTACACGCTGAAGAACCCTGCCGGAGTGACTTACGCCACAATCCGTCTGAACAACTACAAATTCATCAACCTGGCAAACAAGTTCTACACCTTCCGCCATGTCGCTACACTGGATAACGCTCCTGAAACTCCGTCGGCTCCGTCGTCTTACAGCGTGGAAGCAGGAAACTTCGGCAACATCGCCGACAACAACGGTTACCTTATCGACCCCTATTTCTTCGACAAGACCGTAGCAGGAGCCACTACCAATTTCACAGGCGGTTCATTCTACACCAACCACCTGTCAAAACAGACAGACAGCAACTGGTCGGGCCTGGCCGATGCAGGAAAGTACGTTTCCATGTACTGTCTTGAAAACTGTATGTTCCGTCCGGCACAGAACACGGTGTACACCACCGGCATCATGCTGAAAGGTACATTTACCCCCGAAGCTTCACAGACCATCGGTAACAACGGTAATCCGGTAGAAGACCCGCTTGTATTCAACACACTGTATTATTTCAACTATAAGTTCTACACCACACTGGCAGCTGTAGGCAAATATGGCGATGCCAATATTGATGGTTTGACAGAAGAATCCAGTGATGCAGAACTGGCTGCCAAGCAGATTACCCGTTTCACCAAGAACGGAGGTAATTTCTCCACTTTCTACAATTACTGGATCAAACATCTTGACAACAACAACCCCACCGTCATGGGCGTCATGGAGTTCGGCATTGTACGTAACAACATCTACTCTGTCAACATTACCAGCATCAAGAACCTGGGTCCCGGCACTCCGGACACCAAACCCGACCCGGATGAAAACAAAGCATTCCTGGACGTAGAATTCGGAGTATATCCGTGGATTGTCCGTGACCAAGATGCCGACCTTGAATAAAACAGTCTCAAAATAGAAAAACAATGAGTAAAACTGCTACTATCCTCTTCGCCCTATGTACTCTTTTCTGTGGTGCATGTTCCTGGGTAGACGATGACCGATCCGATTGCCCCACAGGCTGTTGGCTAAAGTTATCCTATACCTACAATATGCTGAATGTAGATGCCGTGACCACTCAGGTAAAAGATGTCACGCTATTTATTCTCGATCAGGAAGGCAACTATATAGTCCGGGAGGAAGTAGACAGTCTTACATTCCATCAAAATGAATGTACAATCCAAGTCCCCTCCCTGCCTCAGGGAGATTACACCTTTCTGGTCTGGGCAGGATTGGCGGATTCACTTTACCGGCACACTCCCACTTCACTGACACTGTTACGCAATGAGGCGGGAGAACAATCCGAAAAACTTTCATCTCTATTCCACGGGCGGCTGGACAATGTGCATATCAGCGGCGAATATCAGGTTTTGGCTCTCTCTCTTACTAAAAACACGAATATTCTGAGCTGCATATTGCAAAGTCAGTCGGCCGCCCCTCTGGATACAGATGATTTCCGTCTGGAGCTGACAGCCCGCAACGGATGCATGGATCACCGGAACACTCCGACAGACTCCGTTTTCACCTGCTATCTTCCCTTCATGCAGGAAAGCGCCAACTTGGAAGACATACAGGTAGTACATGCCGGAATGAATACATTGAGACTGATGGAGAATGACGACACCCGCCTACGGTTAATCCATCAACCGGATGGAAAAGAGATTTTCGATATTCCGCTGACACCCTACCTGCTTCTGTCACGTAATGTCGAAACAACCTACATGCCTCCACAAGAATATCTTGACAGGCAAGACCGCTATAACCTGATATTTTTCCTGAGCCCGACAAATGATCCGCAGAAACCTTACATATGTTTACAAATGCAAGTAAACGGCTGGATAATACGTATAAATGATGCAGAATTAGATAAATAATCTTTCTGTTTTGAACATTTCAGTCTATATTCGATTCCGTAATGAAAATTACTTATTATGTAAAATCTATAATACGGAACCTTATGAGAAATAAAAAAAAATTCAACGAGTTTATGAACAAAACGATTGAAGAGCTGAAAGACGAGAAACGTTATGGCACGGCACACGTCTATCAAAGTACCTTGAACGCTTTCTGCGAATTCTGCGGATGCAAGATTATTTACTTCCACCAGCTCAACAGGGCCACACTGAAAGAATTTGAGACCCACCTGCGCGACAAGCAGCTGAGCTGGAACACCGTTTCCACCTATATGCGGACACTGCGCGGCGCCTACAACAAAGCGGTGGACCAGAAAATAACCACCGGCAACTCCCGCCTGTTCAATCACGTCTATACCGGAGTGAAAAACGATGTCAAGCGTGCGCTAGAAGTGGAGGAGATAAACAAACTGCTGAACGAAGTTCCTCTGAAGAGACTACCGGAAGACCTGGTGCGGTGCAGGGTTTGGGCAAACCTGATGTTCCAGCTGCGCGGGATGCCTTTTGTTGATCTGGCCTTTCTTCACAAAAGTGACTTGAAAGGTAACACGCTTTCTTACCGCCGGCATAAAACGGGCGGCCAAATGATAGTGGATATTCCGCCAACAGCAATGGAACTGATCAGACAATATCAGAATACCGACTGCAACTCTCCCTATCTTTTCCCCATCCTGAGCGGAACCAAAACCGGAGAGGAGCTGTACATAGAGTATCAGCAGGCGCTACGGATCATGAACTATAACCTGGGCAGACTGGCAAGACGATGTGGAGTGATAACCAAGGTCAGTTCATACACCACGCGCCATACCTGGGCCACCCTTGCCAAATATTGTAATTTCTCTGAACAACTAATCTGTGAGGCTTTTGGACATTCGTCAGTGAAAGTTACAGAAACATATTTGAAAAACTTCAAATATGAAGAGATAAAGAAAGCTAATGATGCAATAATTCTATACGTTTCAAAAAATGGAAAGAAAAGAGCATAAATAGATAAAACGTTGAATATCATGGCATTTTAATTCTGTTACTTTGTAAGTAACAGAATTTATTCGGGGACAAAAATAGACAATAAATTGATAACAAACAAGAAATGCCCCGCTTCTTTTCTAAAAATTAATAAAAAAGATTGTCTAATAGATAAAAAGTAATAATGAAATGAACATTTCTTAAATTAGATAAAAATGATGATAGACATCACGCTTCACACAATCAGCGCAATGCATTAAAATGTTATATTTCAGATATTTATATCTTATTCGTTGTAAAATAGCGAGATGTGAATTATATAATATGTTTATTGATGAATTTTCTGTTACTTACAAAGTAACAGAAGAGCAGAAGAAAGAAAAAAAGCGACATAGTTGAAACCTATTGAAAAAAACATCATATAGATCTGACATATAAAAACTTTTACCTATGATACAAGTCCAGAGATTCAACAAAGTACTAAAATTAGCAGTCATTCTAGGAGATTTAGTCATTCTGAATGTACTTTTCATCTCATTTAATTCAATATGGAACGAGTTGTTTGGGGAAAGAACCTGTAGCGGCACTTTACCCCAAATCCTGACTCTGTTCAGCGTATGCTATTTTGCATGCACTATTTCAGGAGGTGTCATACTGCATCGTCGGGGAGCCCGTGCCGACCAAATTGTATTCCGGGTACTCCGCAACGTGTTCTATTTCTCTTTTTTATCGACCGGACTGATGGTATTATCCGAGCTTGAAATATATTCCAAACGCTTTTTTATCTATTATTTCATTCTGCTCATCCTCTGTATCACTGTCTATCGCCTGATTTTCCGTTATGGTATACAGCTATACAGAAGCCATGGAGGAAATTTCCGTACCGTCCTCTATTTGGGAAGCACCGAAAATATAGCCGAGCTATACCATGAAATGAGCTCCGATGCCACCACCGGCTACCGGGTACTAGGCTATTTCGACACCACCCCCAATGCCAAATTCCCCGCCAGTTGTACCTATCTGGGAAAACCGGAGCAAGTTATCAGTTACCTGGCACAGCACAAGGTGAACCAGCTTTACTGCTGCCTGCCCTCGGCATTGAGCGAACAGATCGTGCCGGTCATCAACTATTGCGAGAACAACCTGATACATTTCTACAGCGTGCCCAATGTACGCAACTACCTGCGCCACCGCATGCACTTTGAAATGATAGGCAGCGTGCCCATCCTCAGCATCCGCAAGGAGCCCTTGGGGAAAATAGAGAACAGAATGTTGAAACGCATATTCGATGTAATCTTCTCACTGCTCTTTTTATGCACATTATTCCCCATTATATTCCTTATTGTAGGAGTGACCATCAAAATCACTTCTCCGGGTCCCATATTCTTCCGTCAGAAACGTAACGGATTGAACAACAAAGAATTCTGGTGCTATAAATTCCGTTCCATGAAAGTCAACAAGGAATCGGACACCTTACAGGCCACCCTCAACGATCCCAGGAAAACCAAATTCGGCGATTTCATGCGCCGGACCAATATTGACGAACTTCCGCAATTCATCAATGTATTGCTGGGAGATATGTCCATTGTAGGGCCACGCCCCCACATGTTGAAACACACGGAAGAATATTCCAAGATAATCAATAAATACATGGTCCGCCATTTCATCAAGCCCGGTATCACGGGATGGGCGCAGGTGACCGGTTTCCGTGGCGAAACCCGCGAACTGGAAGACATGGAAGGACGTGTGAAAGCCGATATATGGTACATGGAGCACTGGTCTTTCCTGCTCGACCTTTATATTATGTACAAAACCGTGGCAAACGCGCTGCACAAAGACAAGCAAGCTTATTAAAACAAGACCTGAAAACTGAAAAATTTTAAATAACAGAGAGCCAAAAAAAATGAGAAGATTAAAGTTGACCCTATTCGCGCTGGTTTCCCTGCTGCTATGCAGTTGCAGCGCCTACAAAAAGGTACCCTACCTGCAAGGTTCCGAGTACCTGAACATGGCAAATGTCCAAACACCCCTGTATGATGCACACATCATGCCCAAAGATTTGCTGACCATCACGGTAAACACCAGTGATCCCGATGCCGCCATTCCTTTTAACCTGACGGTAGCCACCCCCATCACGGCAAACAATAAAAACCTTACCAGCCAACCATCCCTGCAACAGTATCTGGTAGACAATAACGGGAACATTGATTTCCCGGTCTTGGGCACACTGCACATCGGCGGCCTCACCAAAAGCCAGGCGGAAAACATGATAAAGGAAAAACTGAAAACCTATATCAAGGAAAACCCCATTGTGAATGTACGCATGGCAAACTACAAAATCTCCGTGATGGGAGAAGTTGCCAAACCCGGCACATTCACCATCACCAATGAAAAAGTAAATATCATGGAAGCGCTCGCCATGGCGGGAGACATGACCGTATACGGACAACGCAACAAAGTAAAACTGATCCGTGAAGACGCACAAGGCAACCGCCAGGTGATTCCGCTGAACCTGAACGATGCCGACATCATCGTATCTCCTTACTACTATCTCCAGCAGAACGATGTGGTGTATGTCACCCCCAATAAGACCAAAGCCAAGAATGCAAGTATCAGCAACAGCACCACCATCTGGTTCTCGGTAGTAGGAACTCTGGTCGCACTGGCCAGCCTGATCGTAACCATAACCAAATAAACAGAACTATGAAAGAAGACTTATACGACGACCTCTATGTGGAAGAAAAGGAAGAAAAGACCGATTTCAAAGCGATTCTTTTCAAATACGCCATCCACTGGCCCTGGTTTCTGGCATGTACCCTGCTGTGCATGGCGGGAGCCTGGATCTATTTGTGTTACACTCCATCGGTGTACAACATCTCGGCATCCGTCATCATCAAGGACAATGACAAGAACAGCAAAGCAAGCAGCGGCATGGCTGATCTGGAAGACCTGGGCTTCTATTCCTCCATCAACAACTTTGACAATGAAGTGGAAATCCTGCAATCGCGCACGCTTATCAAAAAAGTGGTGGAAGAACTGGATCTTTACATCAGCTATGCCACGAAGAGCAGTTTCCATGACATCGAACTTTACAAAAGTTCCCCTGTGAAAGTATGGATTACCCCCGAAGAAGCCCAGAAACTGCCCGCCCCCGCGCGTCTTCACCTGACCTTGCAGCCGGGCAACAAACTGAATGTGAAACTCCGGATAGGAGAAGAGGAATACAACAAGCAGTTCGACAAGCTACCCGCCTTGCTGACCACCCCGTCGGGCACGTTCAGCTTTACCCCTAAAGATTCCACAACCGTCCAAAGCACGCAGGAAATCATGGCTACGGTTTCTTCCCCCCGCAGTGTGGCAAACGCCTACCGGGGAGCATTAAGCATAGAGCCTACTTCCAAATCCACCACTATCGCACAGATCTCTGTCAAGAGCACGCATACGCAGCGCGGCATGGATTTCATCAACAAGCTGGTGGAAGTCTACAACCGGGATGCCAACGATGACAAAAACGAAGTGGCTACCAAGACCGCGGAATTTATTGATGAACGTATCAAAATCATCAACGGCGAACTGGGAACCACGGAACAGGAACTGGAAACCTTCAAGCGCGATGCCGGACTCACCGACTTGAAAAGCGACGCCCAACTGGCATTGAGTGAAAACTCGGAATACGAAAAGAAACGTGCCGAAAACAGCACCCAGCTCCGGCTGGTACAATTCCTGGCCGGCTATGCCAACAATCCGGATCATGCCTACGAAGTACTTCCGGTCAATGTGGGCCTGACAGATACCGGTCTTGCCGAGCTGATCAACCGCTACAACGAGATGCTGCTGGAACGCAAGCGCCTGCTCCGTTCCTCTCAGGAAAACAACCCGGTGGTAGTCAATCTGGATGCCAGCATCCGCGCCATGCGCAGCAATGTGCTGACCACCATCAACAGCGTACAAAGAGGCTTGGCCATCACCCAGGCGGATCTGGAACGTCAGGCAGGCAAATATGCCGGACGCATCACCAATGCTCCGGGACAGGAACGCCAGCTGGTCAGCATCTCGCGCCAGCAGGAAATCAAAGCCGGCCTTTACCTGATGCTGCTGCAAAAGCGTGAAGAAAACGCCATCACTCTGGCATCTACCGCCAACAACGCCCGCATGGTGGACGAAGCACTGGCAGACGCCATCCCCGTATCTCCCAAAGGGAAGATGATTTATCTGGTAGCACTGATTCTGGGAATCGCCCTGCCGGTAGTTGTCATCTATATCATCGAACTCTTAAAATACAAGATAGAGGGCCGCGCCGATGTGGAAAAAATCACCTCCCTTCCCATTGTGGGCGATGTACCCCTGTCGGAAGATAAAGGAAAAGAAGAAAGCATTGTAGTACACGAAAACCAAAACGACCTGATGGCCGAAACCTTCCGTAATGTACGCACCAATGTACTTTATATGATGAGGAGCGACGAGAAAGTCATATTGGTTACCTCCACCACCACAGGAGAAGGCAAAACCTTTATCGCTTCCAATCTGGCTGTCAGTCTGGCTTTATTAGGAAAGAAAATCGTGATCGTGGGGCTTGACATCCGCAAGCCGAGTCTGAACAAAGCTTTCAACTTATCACACAGGGAACAAGGCATCAGCCAGTTCCTCGCCAATCCGGAACATACCGACCTGATGTCGCTGGTACAAGTTTCACGCATCAATGCCAACTTGTCCATTCTGCCCGGAGGTCCTATTCCTCCCAACCCGACCGAGCTGGTGGCACGTGAATCTTTGTCTCAGGCTATCGACATACTGAAAAAGCATTTTGACTATATCATTCTGGATACCGCCCCCATCGGCATGGTGACCGATACCCTGCTGATTTCGCGCGTAGCCAACGCCAGCATCTATGTGTGCCGGGCAGACTACACCCACAAGGCAGATTATACTTTAATCAACGAACTGAGCGAACAGAAAAAACTGCCCAACCTATGTACCCTTATCAACGGACTGGACATGAAAAAAAAGAAGTACGGATATTACTATGGATACGGCAAGTATGGCAAGTATTACGGATACGGTAAAAAATACGGTTACGGCTATGGATATGGCACTGAAAATGTAAATAAAAAGTAATTTCAAAAGTAATTACATAATAACATAAGACTAATTCTCTTTCCAATGTGTTAATATTTTAACAAATTCAGAAGAGAATTAGTCTTATTACGTTTTAATATATAAATATTATTTACTATATTTTTCTTTCGAAACATCAAAACAGGGACACTGTTTCACCCATTCCTCAGGCTCTATCTCGCCATTTCCGTTCAAATCCGGACTTAAATCCCGATGACCGCAAACCTTGCAACCGGGATAATCCACCAGCAACGTCCTGACCAGTACACGCAACGAATGTTTCTGCCACACCGTCCGCGTATCCTCCGGCCTGCCCCGCTCACTGATTCCCCCCTCATAGCATATCCCGATACTCTGTGCATTATACCCACGCGCATGCGCCCCGATTTTCTCTATGGGACGGGTTGTTTTTATATCCCCGTTCTTGCGGATATAAAAATGATATCCGGGTCCGTTCATTCCACGCCTGCGGTGGCACACCTCCAAATCCTGTTCGGTAAAGTCCCTGTCCGCCTTTGTAGCGGAACAGTGGACAACAATCAGATTAATCACTCTCATCCCCCTATGCACGAGCTGATTCCTACTACACCCGCAATAGCCGTAGCTACTGCAATCACCACTTTCAAAATAGTGCTCCAGACAGATTTACCTTTCATTCTACAGTTTTTTTTAATTAAACACTTGTCCGCCATCTACTTAAGCAGGCTTTTGCTCCCCCTTCGTTTTCACCGGCAATTTATCCACTTTCGTATATTTCAGTGCTGCCAGAATACCGCTTAGCGCAATACCCGGACGGAAATTGATACGCGCTTTTCTAATCATCGACACATCATACGTATCCTCCGTTTCCGCACCTCTTCCGCTCAGACCTATCTGGAAAGTGCCCAGATCGGCAAGCCTTACAATCTCACCCCCTTCCAGAGCCTCCATAATCACATCCTCCAAGGCAACAAGCACAGCCATAACATCCGCACGCGTCACCGTACAGGTTTTCTGAATACGATCCGCCATTTCGCGAATCTCTACATGGCCATTGGCCTGAGCTTGTGCATAAAACTTAGGCACTGCATCCTGATCAAGCGGATTATTACGCTTTACCACCGAATAAGAAACTGTTCTTCCCATACTTTTTCAAATTAAAAATTAAAACTTGCAAATTAAGAAACACACTGGCAATCAACCGTTAACCACTAAGCCGGCTATGATTGGCTTTTGATTACACTACAAAGATACGATGAACCGGAAGCCCCGTGTAGACATTTGTAGAGAAGTGTAGGAGATTGTCGGGAAATGTCGAGAATAACTTACAGAGAGAGTAGGAAAACAAGGACATTTTGCGTATCTTTACCCTATAATCAAAACGATAAAAGAACATGAACCAAGAAGAAAAAGCATTCATTATCAGAGCGTATGACAAAGCGGAACTGGCAGAACTATACAGCCCGGGGCGAACTGCCGCGGCAGCCCTGCAAACCCTGTATCGCTGGATGCGGAGAAACATGCTGCTACAGGAAGAATTGAACGAAGCGGGCTACAACAAATTCCGCCACAGCTTTCTGAAGCATGAAGTGGCAATCATAGTGAGGCATCTGGGAGAACCTTAGGACATACGCTTCCCAAAGAACCTGTTGTTTACATCGAAAGACCTTGTTGTTTTTTTAAAATCCCCTGTTGTTTTACCGGAAAGATCCTGTTGTTTTTTGAAAACAACAGGATCTTTTTCACCTGCATTTAAGGCTCACAAGGCTCAGGGCTCACTTAGGCGGTTTTCTGAGCCAAGACTTGCCGGTCTTTCTATACTTACCATCCTCTTTCTCAACGATTTGATAATACACCAAACGCAACAAATAACGTTTCACGGATGCTGTAGGCAACCCGGCTTCATTGGCAGCCGCCATCAGCTCCGAATAGGTGAACTCGCGCGGCATTTTTTTCAAGACAGGACGCAGTTTGAAAAAAGCCTTTACCGGCCTGATTCTTCCGGCAGTATCATCCATGGAAGTGGAAAGCAGCAAACTGTGTTCCAGCAACACATCCACTATCTGCATCGCCGTATGGAAATCCTCATCCGAACACTTCCACTCCGATGTATTCCATTGCGGCTCACACTTACGCAATGCAGTCAGCACCATGGCAATACGAGACATCATCAGTCCGTGGCGCAACACAATGGCCCCCGGAGAATCATCATCTTCCGCCACTACCTCACGCAGATACGTTCTGAAACGCTCCGTATGCTCTTTCCATTGTTCCTCGGTGAAAACCACCTCGGTAGGCGATCCGGAGAGAAAGATAAACATACGCAGCAGCTCCTCGCCCATCCCTTTGAAATAAGCGCGCATATCCAGCCGGGCCTTGCCGGGGTTTGCCGACTTATACTCCCAGTGGGCCTGTCCCACATAGAAAGCCACACGGCTGTACATTCCATTCTCCAGCGAAGAAATAAATTTATGCAACTGGGCGGGAGTACCCGAAGCGCATAATGCCAGATGAGGGTCACTCACAACAACAAGCCGGTGATCCGTCTTGAAATAAGAAGACACCTCCTCGTGCTGGGAGGCGGCACGCATCACATCATCATGTTTTCCATACTCCTGGTGCATGGCAGAACTTATCATGTCCAGCTCGGAGGCATTCATCACCAAGCCGACCGCTCCACCCGCCTCCAAAGCCAGTATCAACTGGCTTTTCGAAATATTGGGAGCCACCTTCAGGATGCGTTCCACCGGCATCTCCGGGCATTGGTCCAAATCGGGAACCCTCTTTTCCTGAGCGGCAAGCCGTTCCTCCAGATTCCACTTCAGCAGCTTCTGCCGGTACTCACGCTCATCCTTCCTGTTCAATTCATCGTAATACTCCTGAATGGCTGCGGGCAGAATTGCCGCCAGCTGCATCACCCCCTTTCCTCTGCCCGAACCGGCCAAAGCCACCAGATAGAGATCGGCGGAATAAACCATTCCTCCATAATTCATCCTCACCCCCGGCAGGCAACCGCTGATGTTGGTAATCATGGAGAGCAACAGAATATCCCTCTCGCGCTTGTTGCGGACGTGCGTCAAACCACGCTTCAAAAAGTCGGGCAAACGGTCGAACAGTTCATCCGGAAGACACGGAACTTCACGACGCAACTTGTCAGCCTCAAGTTTCTCTAACTCAGCCTCTTCCTCCCCCTCATTGGGCTCAGAATACCGCATAGGTGAGCCCTGAGCCTTGTGAGCCCTGAAAACAGGTGTTTCGGGCCCCTTGTTCATGTCGGCATACCGGTATCCGGAGTCTATGCGCGGAGGTATATCCCCGGCGGCACACCCTATACCCGCCAGCCTTTCCACCGCCAGCGTTTTCAGCCGTGCCAACTCTTCCTCGCCCACTCCTTTATAGCGGGCGATACGTCCCAGCTTCAACAAAAACTCATTCTTTTTGCCATCCACAAAGGGATTCTGCTCCAGGAACTCGTTGAAGAATGTGTGCAGCATGCCCGAAGCCGCAACGGGAGGCCCGGACGCACCTGCCGGGGTCTTCACTTTCAGCTCCGCCAGAATCTCCCCCACCCTGTCGGGATGCTCCGTCACAAAGCGCCGCCAGGGAAAAACTTCGGTATCCGGACGAAAAAAAGCCTCCGGATCATACGATGCAAAGCAAGGACGGGTGGGATTCTTGCAACTCATGTCACAGGGAAAGGCAAGAAGCTGCGCCACGTGCCATGCCACCAACGCGTATGCCAGACGATACTCGTCCACACTCTCCGCTTCCACACGCACCACCAGTTTCAGCCCGTCGTACGAAACGCTGCGCCATGCCGCCTTCACCCAAGGAGTGTCCTTCAATACCTGCAAGAACTCAGACACACGGCCGTTACATTTATCCACATCCAGCATGGCGTCCCCGCTCCACTGCTTCAGATTGGTTTCGGCATGGCTCCCATCGCAACGCCCGGCTATCACCAGCGCGGCCAGTTTTCTCTTTAACTTCTTGGCCTCTGTCTCCCTGCCCGAAGCCTTCAGGCGCTGATACTCTTCTACTTGCACCTTCCAGCGTTCGCCACGCAGAAGCTTCACAAACTCTTCCAATGTCATATCCACGGCATGTTCATCGAACACCGAGAAATAGAAAGAGCATAAATCGGTATAAACCATTCATGTATGAATTTAAATTATCAAAAGGAGGGCATTTCCCTCCACCATGAAAGCAAAAGTATATTGCAAACCCATACAATCAAAAGTTAAAATTGTACACTTGCCCAATGTAAAGCATTGATTTACAATACCCATTTATGATACAAGTGTACAAATAACCGGGAGACTTCCTTTTAATGTCTTTTCACATTTTGCTCCTTATTTCCTTTCTTTCCTCTTTTTCTTCTCTTTCCGTTCTTTCTTCTTCTTTTCCTCCTTTTTCCGCAGAAACTCGTCTATATCAGCCAACATACTTTTGCACATGCGCTTCAGAACTCTCATTTCCTCATCAGTGTAGCCTTCACCGGACAGGCGATATCCGGCCATGATTTTTTCCAACTCTTGAAGGAAGCTCAATCTGCCACTATTTTTCTTATAAATCTTGATTTTTCCACAATGTTAATATCATTTAAAATATAAAAAGCACAAAAGTATAAATAAATACGTTATTCTTGTTAATTTTTTCATTTTTTGCGAACAAATAGCTTGTTATCGTAAAAAAATGTCTATATTTGCATCAGAATTTAACGACAAGCTTACCTGGGAATGACACAGGTAACAGCGTAGCGTGCTCAAGAGGCATCATTTCTTTCATTTTTTAGAACATCTAACATTACTTTTCCTTCCTCCGAATATGAAAAAATGGCTAGTGGCGTATGTCCGCCTTCACCACGAAAAGAAGACGGCCGAACGGCTGACCGCAATGAACATAGAGAACTTCCTGCCTGTACAAGAAGAAATCCGCCAATGGACTTACCGGAAAAAGAAAATAAAACGGGTGGTTATCCCCATGATGATTTTTGTCCATGTAGATGCAGCCGAACGTTCGCAGGTGCTCACGTTGTCGGCAATCAGCCGGTATATGGTGCTGCATGGCGAACATACTCCGGCGGTGATTCCGGACGAACAGATGGAACGGTTCAAATTTATGCTGGATTATTCGGACGAGGCGGTGGAGATGTGTACCGCGCCATTGGCTCCGGGAGAATTGATACGGGTGGTCAAAGGTCCGCTAAAGGGTCTGGAAGGAGAACTGGTGGAAGTGGATGGAAAAGCGAAAGTGGTGGTAAGACTGGATTTGCTGGGATGTGCTGGGGTTGATATGCCGGTGGGGTTTGTGGAGAAGATGAAATAAAAGCTTCCAATTATCTAGAAGTCCACATATTCTGACTATTAAGAAAAATAAAGATATACCATTTCCAGTTTTTCACATTAGCTTTTCCGTATGGAAAGAACAAGAAAGAATATTACAAAAATAAATACATTTTTTGTCATCCACTTTGAATGAGATTTTCTCTGCCATCTAACAATTTATAAAAAAACGTTTGATCCATAACAGTAATAAAAGAACAGGAGGTAACGCTCACACTTAGAATATAAAACTCTAAGGAAAGAATGGCTAATGTTAAACAATATCCATTAATTGGCAAACAGCTTTTACCTCATAATCAAAGAATTATACAAGTAAATATTAATAGTTTCATATTCGATAAAAATAATGAATTTTAAGACCCCTATCAGAAAAAACTTTCTTGCAAGTGGATTTGGATTTAGTGTACAATTATGTAATCAAATCCTTATTGTTCCATTTTTTCTTACCCTTTGGGGTGTTGAAGAGTATGGAGATTGGATATTACTGACAGCGATAGCTAACATTTTTGGAATGACAGATGCAGGGTTAAATTCTGTTACACAAAATAGATTTTCTATAGACTATGCTCAAAAAAAATACGAAACTTGTCGCTCATTATTAACAAATAATTTATTACTAATCTTTTTTGTTGGAATCCTAAGTTTATTGGGTTGTATTACTTATCTATTTTTCTGGAATATAAAAACGGGATTAGGATTACATACCGTTAGCGAAGCAATAGCACAAGGTGTATTTTTATTAATGACATTAAGTGTATTCATAAAAATGATTGGTACCGTTTTAGATTCTATATATCGTGCAACCTCCCAAGCATATAAAGCAATATTGATTGGACAGATTAATATAATATTAAATCTAATAGCTATTATATCTGGTATAGTAATATTTCACTCTATGATTTATATTGCATATATGTTTGTCATATCAGACATTTGTATTGTACTCTACAAATTCATCAAAATTCAGTCTTTATTTCCATACACCCCTAAATGGAAATATCATGATACAAAATTATTTAAAGAATTACTTTTTCCATCATTAGCATTTATGGGATATCCAATTTCCAATATTATGATTTATCAGGGTTTCACCATTCTTGTCAACAAATTTCTAGGAGTTGAAGCTATGGTAGGCTATAATACAATCCGAACACTTACATCTTTTGTAAGAAAGATTATTAATATTATACAATCCTCTATTTGGCCTGAATATTCAATAGCTTATGGAAAAAATGATATTAATAGAATGCGTAATTTACATCGAAAGGCTTTCTCCATAGCTTTTCCGCTCACAATAATCATAACGATATTTATCATGATCTTTGGAAAGACTATTTATGAAATTTGGACTAATAATAAAATAGCATTTGACTATTCCCTAGCTTTTTCATTTTGCTTTTTAACCATTATTCGCAACTTATGGGACACAAGTAATGTTGTTATGATTGCTACCAATAAACATGTACAATTTTGCAGTTATCTTTTTTCAAGTTCAATATTAGCACTAGTACTATCTATAACATTAATACAATTTTATAAAGATATTGAAGTGTTCGTTTATTCTCAATTAGCATTAGACTTACTTTTATGCTATCATGTCATAAAAAGAGCAATGATACTTACTAATGACACAGCCTCCTCTTTCTTTTATTCTCCTATATCACTAGCAAAGCAACAAATAAATAAAATCATCTTACACAAAGATAAAAAATTACACTTATTACTATAAATAAAAAGTTGTTTAAATTATCATACTACAAATAATAAATCTATTACATTATATACTGACAATATATAAAATATCAACCAAAGAAAAACCGTAAAACAATATGATAAAAAGTATTTTTTTTTGGGGAGGAGTAACCACCCATTGCTACGAACTAGCTAAATCAATTTCAAGATATTATGAAGTTTGGGCTATTATTCTTCCAACTAAGCAAAAAAGAGAAGAACGCATTCCTTCAGAGCTATCAGCCAACGTTAACCTTATTAAATGCGAAAATATAGATGACATTTATAAAATCATTTCCAAAAGAAAAACTGAAAATTCTCTTCACATTAATTCAGCACTAAAACAAGGAAGCCTAAATAACAAAGCCCTAAAAATTCTATGCCAAAAAGGATATAATGTATTTTCTTTGCCACAAGAATCTTTCCAAACTCAAGGCTTAAAAGGTAAAATCAATGCTATAAAATGGTTTTTATATCTACATTTTACATACAGAAGAAAGATTAAAGGTTATGGACTAACAGGACTTAATGCCCAAAGAACATTCAAAAGAATGCTAGTTTCACCACACAAATTATTCCAATTTTCCTACATAACATTTCCTACAAAATTAGAAGTCACAAAAAAAAATAACATTATAAGATTTATTTACGTTGGTGCCATTGATAAAAGAAAAAACATAATTCCTTTTGTAGAATACATGCAAAATTATTCTAGCCAACAGTTTATTTTTGATATTTACGGTTCTTGGACATTAGATAAATTACTTATAAAAAAAATATCAAATTCTACTAATATATATTATCACGGTAAAAGAAATTATAAAGAGGTTCGGAATGCAATGTTAAATGCAGACTACCTAATATTACCTTCATTATACGATGGCTGGGGAGCTGTAGTTAACGAAGGACTGCAATCTGGATGTAAAGTTCTTGTAAGCAAAGACTGTGGTGCATCTATTTTTCCACTAATAGATTCACACTTAGGATATGTTTTTGATGGATCTAAATTGAGTTCATTAAATGGAATTATGAAACAAATTTTTATTGAAGGTCCATTATCTATTGAAAATAGACAAAGCATACAAAAATGGGCGAATAATAAAATTCATCCAGACATAATTGGAGATTATCTCAATCATGTCATTCAATATTACTTCTCTTCTGCTCCACATGCAATAGCACCGTGGCTCGACACAAGTCATTAACTTTATTATCATACAACATGGGTGTTTGGTTCTATTTATATCTTATAATTAATATAATAATATTAATTTATTATTACAAGAAGAAACTTGGCGTTTTCCAAGCTCCTTTCTTGATGGCCTATACTAGCATATTTGTTTTACTTCCTCAACTATCCTCTATATATATTTCTCCTTTTTACGAGAAATATCTTATCCGAGATTTGGGAATAATAATGGTCACATGTAACCTTACTTTTATTTTAGGATTTGAAATTGCAAAGAAGCAAAAAATTACATCTAGTTTCTTTTCAAGCATAAATTATAGAAAATCTAAATATATATTATTTATTTTCACTATACTTGGTTTGTATTCAATGACCCTATGGAATGACACTTTTCAAGGTAGTGATAATGTAATACAAGCAAATCTAAAGAATTTTTCTCAATATGCATTTTGTGCTATTGTTACTTTCATTTTTCGCAAAAATAAAAGCAAATATCTATATCCACTCATTATCTGCACTTTAGTTCCTCTTATTTACTTTGCATTCTTCATAAAAGGTTCACGAGGAGAAAGCCTGTTTCTTCTCATTACCATTTCTTTTATCCTTAGTATGAAATATCCTCAAAAGCACAAACTTATCTCTAAATCTATATTTACAATACTAATAATTGGAGCAATGCTAAATGCTAGTATAACAGTCATAAGACATATCTTAGTAGGAAATTCCAACAATGAAGATAATTCCACCCAAGAACTAGTTTTATGGGAAGCATTCAAAACTTCTTTTATACAAAAAGACATCACAGTCGGAATGGATTTAGGAAATGCAGCAAAAGGAATAAGGTATCTAAAAGAAACAGGACAAATGGATTATGGTACAAGTATATGGGATACTTTTATACAAAACTATATTCCCCGAAGATTAGTAGGGGAAGAAGCTAAAGAGAATTTAAAGTTAAACATAGTAAATGATAAATCTACAATTCAAAAATTAACATACAATATTACAACCATGACAGGGTATTATTCAGCCTTCAAATGTTTCTCCTATTTAGGGTTCTTCCTATTTGGATTTATCGGATATTTATATGGGTATTTTTGGCGAAGAATATGTAAATCTCAAATATGTCTATTCATTTATCTGTCAATTATAGCTACCGTACCACTAATTTTTACTCATGGAGTAGACTATTTATATACACGATTAATTTTTATTTTCCTTATTATTTATCCACTAAGCTACTATTCTATTGAACGTAAAAAAATAAAAGCAAGTACCAAATTCATTGTTTAATCTTTTTATATTATGGCAAAAAATATAATAGTATCACAGATTGGCGCTAGACACCGATATACAATCCCTAAAACTTTCTACGAAAATAATATACTGAAGGCCTTATTCACTGATTCATATAGATATACTTTTTTAGGCAAACTATCCTACTTATTTATAAGACTAGGTATCAAAAAAACAATTTTTAAGCGTTTATGTTTAAGACTCCCTCAAATACCCCAGTCATATATCAAAGCATCAGACAAACCAACCTTAAAACTATTATTTAAAAAAAATGTAAATACAGAATTACTAAATGAAATTTTATATTTCACATTAGATCATTTTTTTTGCAAACACAAAAAAATCATAAATGAAGCCGATTGCATTTACAACATGTATTATGAAAATTTAGGATTTATAAAATACGCTAAAGAACAAGGAAAAACAATTGTTGTAGACATATACGAGAATCCTGTTTCGTTCAATTTTCTATTAAATGAAGTAAACAAATATCCAGAATACTCTTGCATACATGGAATAAGGAAACAATATGAGGACCGTATTGCCATAAGAGAAAAATATGTAAGCCAAATGTTGCAAATTGCCGATTATTATACAGTTCCATCAAAATACGTATTAAAGGCAATGATGGCATATCCCGAATTTAATCCTAAAAAAGCATTCTTATTACCCTATCCTACCAGTATACAAGAAACAAATTATAATTATCGGCCTATAAAACATAAAATTATTTGGGTTGGTAATGATCCCGTAAGGAAAGGATTAATATATTGTGCAAAAGCAGCGACAATATTAAAACAAAAATATACAGATCTAGATTTTAGAATCATAGGTTCTATTGATAATAAATACAAAGACATAGCAGTTTTCAAAGATTTAAATTTTATAGGTACTCTTACAAGTTCTGAACTAAAAGAAGAATATAGAACAGCGGAAGCCTATGTATTTCCTACACTTTCAGAAGGTTTTGCAGGAACTGTCATTGAAGCTGCAAGTTGTGGTTGCCCTATTATTACAACAGAATGCGCCGGAACTGACTTAGAAGCTTTCCCTGCTATATACATACCAATACAAGATGTTAATGCTATTGTAGATAGTGTTACCTCTATTTTGGAGAACAGCAAATACAGAGACCAACTTTCACTAAAAACTTTTCAATATTCTCAAGCATTAACGCCTGAAACATATGAAAAACGCTTAATTTCTATTTTTAAATCTATCTAAATATTTCTATGCCAACATTATGTTCTCATAAAGAATGTACAGGATGTGCAACTTGTTTTGCTGTATGTCCACAGCATGCAATCTCAATGGAAAAAGATATATATGGATTTTTATATCCTAAAATAGATCATAATAAATGCATTGAATGCAATTTGTGTGAAAAAAAATGTCCTTTACTACATAAACAAGAATACAAAATTCCCGAAAAAATAATAGCCTGCTATTGGAAAGATGAAAAAAAACGAATAGAAAGTACTTCTGGTGGAATAGGTACTTTATTAGCCCAAGAATTTATTAAAAACAATGGCATAATTTACGGATGTGCTTTTACTCCACCTTTCAACATCTGCCACATTAGATGTACAACTATTGAAAATATTCTTCGTTTAAGAGGGTCTAAATATGTTCAAAGCGAAATTCATGAAACATATACCAAAATAAATGAAGATTTAAAAACTCAAAAGAATGTACTTTTTATTGGCACTCCTTGCCAAATAGCTGGTATAAAAGCACGTTTTCCCAAACATCCTAATTTATTTACTGTAGAATTAATATGCCATGGAGTTCCTTCATGCAAATTTTTAAAGGAAAGTATTCCTTCAAATATCCTCAAAAAACGTATCAAACAAATTAATTTTCGCAGCAATTCACAATACAAATTCTCACTAATAGAAGATAACCAAATATTACCTAGCTATCAGCGTCCTCTTAGTAATGATCTCTATATGAAGGCTTTTTTTAACGGAATTACATACCGACCTTCTTGTCTTTCTTGCCATTTTGCAAGAAAAGAAAGAAATGCAGATATGACCATCGGAGATTTTTGGGGATTAAAATCAACTAAGATTACAGATATAAACAAAGGGGTGTCATTGGTATTAATCAATACAAATGCAGGTAAGACACTTTTTAATTTATGTTCTGATTCTCTATATTCGGAAGAACGACCTTATAAAGAAGCACTTGATGCTAATGAGCCACTAAATCATCCTATCAAAAAAAGCATAAGATACAATGTGTTTAGAACATTATATCCACATTTTGGATACAAATATTCTTTATTTTTTGCTTTACCTGATAAAATATTAGCAATGAAAATCAAATATTATCTCAAACATAACAAATAATGAAAATCAAAACAATTACTTGTCATAATGTCTATAATTTCGGAGCTTCATTACAAGCATATGCCTTAATGACATATCTTACATCTCAAGGACACCAAGTAGAAATTATAGATTATATGCCTGATTATATTAGGAAAAACCTTAGTCTTTGGGCAATCGGTCCAAAATGGAATCGTAATATATTTATAAAATGTGCTTTTTATTGTTATGTCATTCCCATAAGAATCATGCAATCAAAAAGCCGTAAGAAGTTTGATGAATACACACGTAAATATTTACATTTAACACAACGATATAATTCCTTTCAAGAACTTCTAAACAATCCACCAGAAGCAGACATTTATTTTTGTGGTAGTGACCAAATTTGGAATACACAAATAAAAAATGGATTAGATCCAGCTTTTTATTGCGATTTTGCTCCCATGAAGGCAACACGTGCATCATACGCAGCCAGTTTTTCTATTTCTCAAATTCCTAAAGAACATGAATCATTTGTCAAATCACAAATTAATAAGTTGAACTATATTTCAGTAAGAGAAAACAGTGGGTTAAAAATATTATATAATTTAGGTATCAAAAAAGGGGTACATGTCGTTGATCCTGTTTTTCTCCTATCATCAAATCAATGGATGCAACTTGCTACTTTACCTATTTATAACAACTATATTTTAGTTTATGACCAAGAAAACAATGCAACAATAAAAAAAATAGCATTATATCTTTCTAAAAAAAGTGGGAAAAAAATTGTTGCGTTTAAAGACTTATACCCTAGAACTTATGCCGATTACCAAGAAAGATACGCAGGTCCTACAGAATTTATCGGACTCATAGCTAAAGCAGACATAGTAATAACAAACTCTTTCCACTGCTCAGCATTTTCAATAATTATGAACCGACAATTCTATGTAATACCTAGAACACATCAAAAAGTAAACTCAAGAATGGAAAACTTATTGTCCTCATTAGAGATTAGAAATAGATTTATAACAAGTATAGAAGACATCAATAATGCCACTGAAATAGACTACAATAAAGTTACACCACTTATTGAATCTATGAAAGAACAATCGTATAAATATATAAGTAATGTTTTAGCTTCACAATCTAATTCATAAATGAACATTTTAATTTGTACATATTCTATAACCCGGACAGCTGGAGGGGTGTTTGATGCTGTAAAAGATTTATTTACAAACAAAACTTTTCATAAGCACAACTTAAAAATAATATCTTTTTCAGACAAACACATTGATGAAGATATTTCATCATGGAAAAATATTCCCATACAATTATTTAAAGCTGGTCCTTTGCTATATTCACGTCAAATGAAACGTTATATGATAGCAACCAATGCTGATATCTTGCATATGGAAGCACTTTGGCGTTATCCACATATATTAATGGGAATATGGAGTAAATATCATACCGTCCCTATAATTTGCTCTCCTCACGGAATGCTAGACCCTTATATTATATCTACCCAAGGAAAAATTAAAAGGATCATTTCTCATCTATTTTTCCAAAAGGGTCTAGAATCAGTCAATTGTTATCATGCTTTATGCCAAAAGGAAATGGAAGATATTCGTGCTTATGGTTTGAAACAACCCATAGCTATTATACCTAATGGAATAAATCTTCCTAAAACCACAAAGAAATACGTAAAGCCGGATTCAAATTATCATTTACTATATTTAGGAAGATTGCATCCTAAAAAAGGAATCGATATTTTACTACAAGCAATAGCCACCTTAAAAAAAGAGAATCCTAATATCTTTAATAATTGGATCATTGATATAGTAGGCTGGGATCATGAAAATTGCCAAACAAAACTGGAGCATATAGTCCATTCCAACAATTTAAAAGAGATTGTAATATTCCATGGAGGATTGTTTGGAGAAGATAAAATAAAAATGTACGCAAACGCAGATGCTTACATCTTGCCTTCACATGGAGAAGGGCTTCCTATGACCATACTTGAAGCATGGTCATGGAAACTTCCTGTAGTAATGACTCCACAATGCAATATACCTGAAGGTTTTGAAGCAAATGCAGCCATCAGAATAGAAGATAATGTATCATCTATTAAACAAGGGCTTCAAACTCTTTTTAACATGAGTGACGAAGAACGTATTAGCATGGGAAATAGAGGATATAAATTAGTAAGTGAAAACTTTACATGGGATGCATCAGCCCAAAAAATGATAATGCTATATAAATGGTTAACTAATCAAGGAGAAAAACCCGATTTTGTATATGAATAGTAAAACAGAGCTGAATATAGCAGAAAACCGTAACCACCTGAACTACTCCAAATGGGTCTATGTAAAACGTATACTGTGGACATTCGGAAAATTCTTTTTCCGTAATTCTCCCCGTATAGCTTTCGGATATAGAAATACGATACTACGCCTATTCGGAGCTAAAATAGGAAAACATGTCCATATATACTCCTCCACTGTTATCTGGTTCCCGTGGAATCTGGAAATAGGCGATTGGAGTGCCATTGGAGAAGAAACCCTGATCTATAATTTAGGTAAAGTAACAATAGGAGAAAAAGCAACTGTCAGCCATCGGGTCCATATATGTGCAGGCACACATGACTATACCGATCCGGCTCTTCCCCTACTACGTCCCGAAATCCGTATCGGCAATCAAACATGGATTTGCGCTAATACATTCATCGGTCCTGATATAGAGATTGGGGAAGGTGCTGTGATAGGCGCAGGTACAGTAATGGTAAAAGACGCAGAGCCGTGGGGAGTTTATGCAGGAAATCCGGCTAAATATATAAAAAAAAGAATACTGAAACATTAATCGAATATGTCTGTTCACAAGCCAAAAATATGTCTTGCCTGCTCAGCAGGAGGACATTTAAGAGAGTTACAATTAGCTATTGGAGATATCCCCAATAATTGGAATTGTTATTGGCTCACTTTAAAAACAACTTCTACAAAAGCATTCATGAAAGACAAAGAACATGTGTTCCTAGTAAATTTTCAACCTGCTAAAAAATGGAGTTTAATCATAAATTGCATACAGGCTATATTTTGGGTATTAATAAAACGCCCAAATGTAATCATAACAACGGGAGCAGGAGTAGCTGTACCTACTGTTTTCTTTGCAAAAAAGCTACTAAAATCCAAAGTAATCTTTATCAACTCAGCCGCAGATGTAACGCATGCATCCAAAACTCCTATATGGATAGAAAAATATGCAGATCTATTTCTCGTTCAATGGGAAGAAATGAAAACTATATTTCCTAACGCTATTTGTTGTGGTGTATTATGATATTTGCTAGTTTAGGTACAATGGACATGGCTTTTGTTCGCATGGCCAAAGCCATAGACGAGTGGGCTGCTACCACTCAAGAAGAAGTGATAGTACAGACAGGATATACTACTTTTAATTATCGCCATGCAAAAGCTTTTGACTTCTGTACTAAAGATGAAATGCAGCAATATATTAAGGCAGCAAATATTCTAATATTGCAAGGTGGATGGGGAGCAATATCTGAAGCTATGGAACAAAAAAAAAGAATTGTAGTTATTCCCCGGCATGACAAAACAGAACATATTCACGACCAGTTTCAACTTATTAGGAAACTGGATAAACTGGGATGTGTAATCGGTGTTTTTGATGAAAAAGATTTACCACAAAAAATAAAAGAAGCCTATTCTTTTGACTTCCAACAAATAAAAAAAGGAAATGCTGAAAAACTGATTAATCAAAAATTAAAAGAATGGTTTTCTTCCATCTAATTTTTTAATCCAAATATAAAATCTATGAAAGTTTCAATTATCACTTCCTGCTACAACCGGGAAGCCACCATTCGTGGAGCAATAGAAAGTGTGCTGGAACAGGATTATCCTTACATAGAATACATTGTGGTGGACGGAGCGTCGAAAGATAACTCGCTGGCTGTCATCAATGAATATAAAAACGGGATAGATACAATTATCTCCGAGCCGGATAAAGGTATGTATGAAGCGATCAACAAAGGAATACGTGCAGCAACAGGAGATATTATCGGTCTGATTCACTCCGATGATTTCCTGTTCTCATCTCACACCATCTCCGACATAGTGAAAACATTCGAGGAGCAAGATGCGGATATGATATACGGTAACGGGGTCTTTGTAGATTATGACGACACCAACCTGATGATACGAAACTGGATAAGCGGACGATACAGTAAAGAGAATGTGAAAAACGGATGGCTCCCACTCCACCCCACTGTCTATATAAAGAAGGAGTGTATGGATAAATGGGGGCTTTACGACGAAAGTTATAAGATAGCCGCCGACTCGGATTTGCTGGTGCGCTATCTGTATGAAGCCGACCTGAAAGTATATTACCTGAACAAATACATCGTGAAAATGAGAATGGGGGGGCTTTCTACCGATGCGGGAAAAAGCAAACAGAAATGGGCGGAGGACTTGAGAATGTATAAAAGTCACGGCATAAAACCCATCTCGGCACTGAAAGGCAAAATTCTTTCAAAGATTCCACAGTTCATTGAAGCCAGACTGCCGTGGAGTGAAATACCGGAAGCAGAGGAAGAGAGCCTGATACAACCTGACGCCGCAAATAAAAAAGAATAAGAATTATTTATACCGGTCCAAATGCAAGTATGCATGAAGACAGGTCATGGTATAAAACATTTTTTCTAGAATAATACAAAATATGAGTAAAAAAGTAGCATTGATTTCAGGTATCACAGGACAGGACGGTTCGTTCCTGGCCGAGTTCCTGATAGAAAAAGGATACGAAGTACATGGTATCCTGAGACGTTCTTCTTCATTTAACACTGCACGTATAGAACATCTGTATCTGGACGAATGGGTACGGGATATGAAGCAGAACCGACTGGTGAACCTGCATTGGGGGGATATGACGGACAGTAGCTCACTGATACGTATCATACAGTCCGTACAACCTGACGAGATTTATAATCTGGCCGCACAAAGCCATGTAAAAGTAAGCTTCGACGTGCCCGAATACACAGCGGAAGCGGATGCGGTAGGTACGCTGCGTATGCTGGAGGCGGTACGTATATTGGGGCTGGAAAAGAAAACCAAGATTTATCAGGCATCTACTTCGGAACTTTTCGGACTGGTGCAGGAAGTTCCTCAGAAAGAGACTACTCCTTTCTATCCCCGTTCTCCATACGGAGTAGCCAAGCAATATGGTTTCTGGATAACCAAGAATTACCGCGAAAGCTATGGCATGTTTGCCGTAAACGGTATTTTGTTCAATCACGAAAGTGAACGCCGGGGCGAAACTTTTGTTACCCGGAAAATTACCCTGGCGGCGGCACGCATCGCACAAGGATTCCAAGATAAACTGTACTTGGGGAATCTGAACTCCCTGCGCGACTGGGGATATGCCAAAGACTATGTGGAATGTATGTGGCTGATTCTGCAACACGATACGCCCGAAGACTTTGTTATAGCCACCGGAGAATATCACACTGTACGCGAATTTGCCACCCTTGCTTTCAAGGAAGCGGGCATCGACTTGCGCTGGGAAGGTGAAGGTGTGAACGAGAAAGGTATTGACACAGCTACAGGCAAGGTGCTGGTAGAGGTGGATCCCAAATATTTCCGCCCGGCAGAGGTGGAACAATTACTGGGAGATCCTACCAAAGCCAAAACGTTACTGGGATGGAATCCCCGCAAGACTTCATTCGAGGAACTGGTGAAAATCATGGTGAAACACGATATGAAATTCGTGAAGAAACTTCATCTCAAAGCAAGCTGTTAAATCATTAGTCAAGAATTTCAATGGAGAAATCAGCCAAAATTTATATAGCAGGGCACCACGGACTCGTGGGCTCCGCTATTTGGCGTAACCTGCAAGAAAAGGGCTACACCAACCTGACCGGCAGAAGCCACAAGGAACTGGACTTGCTGGACGGAGTTGCCGTAAAGGACTTCTTTGACCAAGAAAGACCGGAATATGTAATCCTTGCCGCCGCCCACGTGGGAGGTATCATGGCAAACAGCACATACAGGGCGGACTTTATCTACAAGAACCTGCAAATACAACAGAACGTGATAGGGGAAAGCTTCCGTCACGGAGTGAAGAAATTATTGTTTCTGGGAAGTACCTGCATTTATCCCAGAGATGCACAGCAGCCGATGAAGGAGGATGCTCTCCTCACCTCCCCGCTGGAATATACGAATGAGCCATACGCCATCGCCAAAATAGCGGGGCTGAAAATGTGCGAGAGTTTCAACCTGCAATATGGTACCAACTATATCGCTGTAATGCCCACGAACCTGTATGGCCCCAATGATAACTTTGACCTGGAACGCAGCCATGTACTGCCTGCCATGATCAGGAAAATACATCTTGCCAAATGCCTGAACGAGGGTGACTGGGAGAACATACGCTATGATCTGGATATGCGCCCGGTGGAAGGTATAAACGGGGAGAGCAGAACAGAGGAGATACTGGCTGTCCTGAAAAGCTACGGCATCAGCAAGGATGGGGTGGAACTGTGGGGAACAGGCACGCCGCTGCGCGAATTCTTATGGAGTGAGGAGATGGCGGATGCCAGTGTTTTCATCATGGAGCATGTGGACTTTAAAGATACTTACCGTCCCGGCACAAAAGAGATACGCAACTGCCACATCAACATCGGTACGGGAAAAGAAATCTCCATCGCCGGCCTGGCTCATCTGATAGTAAAGGAAACGGGATATAAAGGCAGCATTACATTCAATCCGGAGAAACCGGACGGAACCATGCGCAAACTGACTGATGTGACCAAATTGCATGAACTGGGATGGCATCACAAAATAGACATAGAGGAAGGGGTGCACAAGATGTACCAATGGTATCTGGAATATAAAAAGAAATAAAGAGCATACGTGTTATGGAAACTCATATCGTTATCATGGCAGGCGGCATAGGAAGCCGCTTCTGGCCCATGAGTACGCCGGAATGTCCCAAACAGTTCATTGATGTGACGGGATGTGGCAAAAGCCTGATACAACTGACAGTGGAACGCTTTAAAGGGTTGTGCATTCCGGATAATATATGGATAGTGACTTCGGATAAGTATAAGGAGACGGTAAGGAAACAATTGCCATCCGTGCCGCCTCATCATATACTGACGGAGCCGGTTGCACGTAACACGGCACCCTGCATCACATACGCTTGCTGGAAAATCAAGAAACACCACCCGCACGCCAATATCGTAGTGACTCCTGCTGATGCATTGGTTATCAATACGGATGAATTCCGCCGGGTGATAGCCAAGGCACTGCTGATGACAGATCAAAGCAAGGCTATTGTAACCATAGGTATCAGACCTTGCCGCCCGGAAACGGGATACGGATATATAGCCGCGGGAGAAGAGGTGGATCAGGATATACGGAAAGTGGATGAATTCAAAGAGAAACCGGACTTGAAAACGGCACGGCACTATGTGGACGCCGGGAATTATTTCTGGAATGCAGGGATCTTTGTATGGAATGTAAAGACCATAGAGGAGGCTATACGCCGTTATGCACCGGGCATTGCCGAGGTGTTCGACAGGATTTATCCGGAGTTCTATACCGAAAGAGAGAAAGAAACCATAGAAGAGCTGTTCCCTGCTTGTGAAAGTATATCCATAGATTATGCCGTAATGGAAAAAGCGGAACGGATTTATGTATTGCCGGCAGAGTTCGGATGGTCTGATCTGGGCAGCTGGGGCTCATTGCATTCCTTGCTGCCCAAAGATGAACGGAACAATGCCGTTGTAGGCGAGAATGTCCGATTGTATGAATGCAATAACTGCATTGTACACACACCGCATTTGAAACAGGCGGTAATACAAGGACTGGACGGGTATATCATAGCCGAGAAAGAGGGAACCCTGCTGATATGCAGACTGGCAGAGGAGCAGCGTATTAAAGAATTTTCGAAAGCATAAGGAATGATTATAGCAGTTGACTTTGACGGCACAATAGTGGAGCATAAATATCCCGAAATAGGCAGGGAACTACCCTTTGCCATAGAAACGCTGAAAAAACTACAACAGGAACGGCACCGCCTTATTCTGTGGAGTGTGCGGGAAGGTGAATTATTACAGGAGGCCGTGGATTTCTGCCGGGAGCGTGGACTGGAGTTTTATGCCGTAAACAGCAATTATGCGGAAGAAACCCTGGAAAGTAATCATTACTCCAGAAAACTGAAGGCGGATTTGTTTATTGACGACCGTAATCTGGGAGGACTGCCCGAATGGGGGATGATTTACAGAATGATCCATGACAAATGGGGATACGAAGATATTTATCAAAGTTCAGGTAATAAAGAAGAGACTAAAAAGCGAAGCTTTTGGAAGATACTTTTTTCCAAGATGTAGAATCTCCGCTTCCTAATGTAGTGATACAGGCGGAAGCCCATAAGAAAACTAATGTTAGATCAGAGGTAAGTACTGTTATCAGCGGATAACGGGAACTTACGAAACAGTGTTGGTGATACCCGCCTGGGAAGGTAGGTATCACCTTTTTTTTGATCTATTCCATCAGTATTTGAAGACTTGTTCTTCTCCGGGTTCTATGGTCATGGCTTTCATTCCTTTCCGGGTTGGAATGTTCAGCACTCCCTTTCCGCCGTCGGACTTGATACGGATCTCTTTCTTATCCATATAGATATGGATATTGCCGTATGGAGTGGGCACGGTTCCTTCCATCCATTTCAAGCCGCCCAGACAAGGGGTGACGGAGTATTCCTCGTAACCGGGTTTGGTGGGTTTTACTCCCAGATAGTATTTGCCCAGCAAATAGATGGGGCTGGCTCCCCATGCATGGCAGAGGCTTTTGCCGTATGGACGTCCGTACATGGCCAGATGCCGGGTACCTGTTTCTTCGGGATTGTATTTCTCCCAGAAACTGGTAGCTCCTTCTTTCAACATACCGCCCCAATAGGCTTTCATTTCTTTCATCACCGATTCTTGTTCGCCCAAGGCGCACAGTGCTTCCAGTTCATAGAAACGCATATAAGGAGTGGTGATTTTCAAAATACTGTCATTCTGCAATACGGAGTGTTTGATGGTCTGCTGTTTATCGGCATTCAGATAATTGAAGAAGACAGAGAACATATTGGCGTAACGGGTAACGGACTCACTCTGCTTGCCCTGAACGCGGTTGTGTACCATCGCCTGTTTCTGCTCATTCCAGAAAGCGGGTTCCAGCTTGGAACGTAAAGCGGAAGCCAGTTTCTCATACTTGGTTTTGTCTGCCGTATTACCGGCCAGACCGGCACAAAGCGCCATGGTTTCCAAACTCTTGCAGAACAAGACTTGCTCAAAGGAGAGTTCGCCTTTCTTGTCCAGATAACCGTCTGCCCAGTCTACGAATACCCAGTCACCGGTCATGCCTTCCACCATACCGTTGGCATTGGTGCGTCCCAATACATAGTCCATCATGCTTTGCATACGCGGATAGAGTTGGGTTACAAAGTCTTTGTCACCGGAATACATGTAGTAATCGTAAATACTGAGGAACCAATAGAAGGTGTAGTCCATAATGGTATTGCTGTGGCTGGTCACAGGGTCTTTTCCGCGAAGCAGCCAGATGGTACGCTTCACGGTTTCATTATCGAAGAACAGATAGTAGTTCATCAGGTAACTCTGGATGGCATCGCCACTCCATACCCAACGGTCGCGCTTGATGCCGTCGATAAAGAATTCACGGGTAGTAAGGTGCATGGTGTATGCTCCTACTTCCCAGATGCGGTTCAGCTCTTCGTCATTGCATTTGAATGAGCCCCGGTACTCTTCGGGCAGGTATTCGTATTGCATGGAAACGTCCTGTATCGTTACTCCCGGATCGCAAGTGACATAGACATAACGGAAGGCCTTGCTGTTGTCCAACGTGTATTCATCGTATAGTTTCCGTGTATTCCGGATGGCCAGATCGGTTATCTGCCCCGGCTCTGCCAGCAATTTGTCCAATGTTTCGCAATATTCCGTATCCAAGGCTTCTTCAGGACTTTCACCATAATAGATATGGATCGTTCCTTTTCCCTTTACCTCTTTCAGAGTGATATAACCAAAGGTCTCTTTTCCGAAGTCGTACAATACCCCTTCTTTCCGGGGAGTGGAGGAAACTGCTTTCATCGGTTTTCTGGCCAATGAAAACTTGGAAGGCAGTTGGGTGGCTCCGTCAAAGTTCCAACACCCTGCATCCATATAAACGGTGGCAGAAGTATCACTGGCTTTTCCGCTTTCGTCTATCCATTCCTTGTCTTCGTAGGTTACTTTCCAGGTCTTATCCGTATTTACGGTTTTTCCTTTCACATAAATAGTGGGGGGAGTGGACTGATTCCACACTTTGATGTTCAGACTGTGTTTTCCTGCGGGGAGTTTCAAGGTGGAGGGCATACCGAATTGCAGTTTGCCGTCCAATTTCACATTGTATTTTCCTTCGGCGGCAATGAAGATTTCTTCCGGTTCCGCCAGGTCCAATTTCTTGCTGAATTCCACTACCACATAATGGCTGTCCGTTTTCCAGAAGGGAGGGAAAAAAGCACCGCGTTCCGTACGGCGGTTGTTCATCCGGTTGCCCAGCCATATCTCATAATCACCCGGATACCAGATCCAGGTCTGGGCGGAGGCGGCAGCACTCAATGCAAGTGCTCCGACTAAAGTGGCAAGTTTGTTTTTCATAATGGTATCACGTTTTATTTTTCCTTCAAATAGCTATATTCTTTGGGCAGTCCGGCATTTGCCTTGATGCTGTCGTTCACCATCGGACCATTGTTTTCCCATGTATTGCCCGGACCGTTGGCGTTCTTCAGGAACTTCTCTCCTTCCGTCCAGTTGTCCTTGACGGTGATAAATGAAGATCCTTCGTCGGTGTAAAGATAGAACCAATGATTGGGATCATGTGCATAACCGGGTGAAAAAATGTTAGAAACGCAATTTTCCGTAATCCAGCTATGGGGTTGTGAACCTAATGTATAAATACCGGCTACATCATACATGTGCTTGGCATAGTGATGAATCAGATTGGCGTGCACGCGGTTATTGCGCATACAGTTTACTGTACGTGTCCATCCCCATCCCAGACTGATGCCTGAATAGGATACATCACTGATTTCATTGTGCTCGATATTGATATCACTGACATAACCGGCGCAAATACCCAAGGTGCCCCAGTCTTCATTGGTCACATCGTTGATGTAGTTGTTGGAAATGGTCAGTCCGGTACAGACCTCACGACGGTCGGCAGGATCGTATGGAAGATGTGTTTCGTGAGCGGCAGGGCTGAAACTGCCCGCTACAATACCGTTCCCGGCAATATCACGGAACAGACAGCCGTTTATATGTCCTCCATCGGTGGCCCATTCATAATCAATGCCTGTAGAGCCCAAATGCTGGAAACGGCACTTCTCGAAATCAATATCCCAGGCAGCCTTGACTACGACTGCCGATGCCGGACGGCCCAACCAACCTTGATTATCCAGTTTATGATTGTTCTTACGAATCATGGAAGGACGGATTTTATATCCGTCTGTCATATACATACCTGCCTGAAGAGGAACATGACCTTGCAAAGAGGGACGCATCCAGGTGGTATATTGGAAAGCAATATTGTCAAAACGGATGTGCTTTACCGGACGGTCTATCGTTCCTTCCACCCATACCAACGTTTCGATGCCGGGAACTACGGCTTTGCTTATCTTCTCTCCTTTCCGAGGATAATAATATATTTTACGGCTTTCAATGTCGTGATACCACTCGCCGGGTTCATCCAGCAATTCCATGGCATTGGTCAGATAGAAAGCCGAGTTGTGACCATCCTTGGTCACCATAGGACGCGGCCACGGGTGTTCGAACTGGATGCGGCTTTCAGGATGATGGAAACGCACGGCGGCACTGTCTCCCTGTATTTCGACCGACTTGATACGGAGATTTGCCACACACCACATTTCATGAAGGACCATTTCGGCATATCGGGCCTTCTGTATTTTCTTTACAGCAGCGGCAGGTACCCACAGTATTTCGTTTTGGGGGTCGTTGTTGATGATGCGGTACATCTTTTCAAAGTCTGCCACATCCCTTGCACGAACAGCCTTTTGTCCATTGATCCACAGTTGCCGGAAATCCAGCGGACGCCCGTTAAACATAGGAACATCGGCTACCCACAACTTTCCTTGCTTCTTCCAGTTCCTGATTTCCACCCCACCATTCAGAACGGCATTTCCATCCGAAGTGATGACGGTAGGTGAAGCTGCCGTCCCGCTGTCCTCCGGACGGATAAAGACGGGTTCGTACAGATGGTAGTCACCTGCCTCCAGATGGATGGTGATGCCACCTTTTACACTTTCATCATTAAGACGACGAAGTTCCCTTGCCTGACGCAATGCGGCTGTAAGGGTGGCTTTCGGAGAGTCTTTGGTACCCGGATTCCGGTCATTGCCTTCCGGAGATACGAACAAATCGGCTGCCGACAGTGTACAAGCTATCAGCAGCGCGGCAGTGGTTATGAATATTTTTTTCATTTGTAACTAATTAGGGGTAAGTGGTTAGTGATTAGTCCGTGCCAAAGGCATCCATACCGTCATTTCAGCCTTTCCGCGGTTTCCCCATGCATAATAAGGAATCAGACGGATATGGACCGGTTTGTCGGCCTTTCCTACCTCGCGGTACAAGGTATCTTTCCATGATACTTCATCGACCAGACGGGCAGTACCATCCAATGCGACAATCGGACTGCCTTCGATGGTTATTTTTTTCGGAGTCAACCGGATATCGGCAGGTATCAGCACATTGTCTATCTTATGCCCGCCTTCTATATCCATACTTTCCAGACAGTAGACCAACGGGCCACGTTTCACCACTACCTGGTTACGGATTTCTTCGGCCAACGGATTTGCTTCCAGCAATTTTACAGGCATATCCATCACCCATTCCACACAATCCCCTTTCTTCCAGATGCGGTTTACCTCGGCGTATGTATTCGCTTTCCAGGTTCCTTGCACCGGTTCGCCATTTACCTTCAAAGTTGCCTTCTCGCACCAGTCAGGAACACGGAGGAACAAAGAAAACGCTTTCTTCTTTGACGGTTTCGGAGCTTCGGTAACAGTCAGCTTCACAGCACCTTCCCACGGATACTCCGTTTCTTGCACCAGCCCGATCTTTCCCGTTTCCTTCAAAGTTGTAGCCAGTGTATTCGCTCCATACAAATTGCAATATACCGCATTCGGAGTCACCGTATAAGCATAGTTCTGGGCTTGACAAACGGTGCGCAGCGTATTAGGCGGACAACAGAAGCAGCTGATATACTCGGTACGTTCTTTAGGCCAGCGAAGTGTGTATGGCAAATCCGCACTGATGCGCAACGGGTTGGTATAGAAATATTTCTTTCCATCCAGACTGACACCACTCAACACACTGTTGTAAAGGGCGGTTTCCACAATATCCGCATATTTGGCATCGCCCGTCACTTCCAGCATACGCCAGTTGAAAAGCATATTGCCGATATTGGCACAGGTCTCGTTATGCGCCGTACTATTAGGCAACTGATAAGGACGGCCATAGCTTTGGTGTACTTTCTGAATGCTGTCCGGCTCATAGCAGGTTCCATCCGGCGAAGTGCCGTCATACAGCGCACCGCACGCTCCTGTAACATACATCTTGCGGGTCACAATGTCTTTCCAGATGCTGGTCAGGTTTTTCATCAGTTGGTCTTCTCCTGTTTCGGCATACACATCGGTCACACCGGCATACAGGTAATTGGAACGCACGGCATGTCCCATCGCATTGTATTGCTGACGGAACGGAATACGGTCCTGATTATCATCGGTGCCGTTTTCCACCATACCACGGATATCAATCAGATTCTTGGAAAGTTCCAGATAACGGGGATTCCCTGTAGCACGGTACATTTCCACCACACCCATATAATGGGAGGGACAAATGGCATTTCTTGCCAGTTCCGCAGAAGCGGTTTCATAGAAATGACAGAGGAAGTCCGTCGCTTTTACGGCAGCATCGAATAAAGTAGTCTTTCCGGTGGCACGACGATGAATGATACCTGCCATCATCAGATGCCCCAAATTGTAGGTCTCAAAATTCAGACGATTGGCAAATGCACCTTTCTCGTCCTCACCGCCTACTTTGGTGCCAATTACCGTCTGTTGCTGTTTGTCCGAATGAGTGTCAATCCCCTTATTCTTTTCCTCGATGATGACAGGGGTATGGATGTAACCGTCCGCACGCTGGGCTTTCACCACATGTTCAATGAAGTGGTCCATCAGTTTATCCAATTCGGGATCTTTCGTGACGGCATACACGGAAGCCACCCCTTCCATCCATTTATACATATCACCGTCATGAAAGGGAGGTCCCCAATGTTCGCCCTCGCAAACACCGGCAGCTATTTCAAAGTTACGGAAGCCATGCGAAACATCGGGATTGTTCCATGTGTCCCACATACTTTGCAAGGAGGTATGGCTATATACATTGAAACGGTCGCCCCAAAAGCCATCTGTCCAATGCACGGCACCTAATTCCGTATTGGCCATCTTGGCAAAACGACTTTGGCTCATATCCGTCAGCCCGCCCGACTGGGCAAATGCTCCCGTAGTTACTCCGGAAGCCAGTAAAAGTAGTAGTCTAATGCTTTTCATAATAATCTGTCACTTATTCTTTTCTTTATAAAGGGAGGACGATAATAAGAAACGTTTGTACTCTATTTATAATTATTTCATATTCTGTATCTTTAGAAAGAGCTTTCATTGGCGGATAATGGGAGTCTGTTTTCAAAAAAACGGGTATCTGATTTTTATTTCAGACACCCGTTTTTTTCAAATTCTCCAATACTCTCTATCAAAGAATTCCTTTATCCACAATTGTATTATTTCAGTTTGCTCAAATCCAACTCTTTATAAGCCACACGCTGACGGCGCCAGGTATATACGGCATGCAGTTTGCCATCCTTGCCCTGAATGATGGACGGATAAGAATACTGGCTGATGGGGCTGTCTTCCAATGTCATTACATTCTTCCAGTGAATGCCATCATCCGAAACCGCCACACACAACGGTGTACGCGGCCCTTTCGGAGTACCCGGCAATGTGCTGAAATCATTATAAATCAATACATGGCGGCCATCTTTCATGGTTACGGCATCCGTGCCCGAATTATTATTGGGAACATCAAGCAAAGTGACTTTGCTCCATGTTTCACCGTTGTCACTGCTCCATGAAGTGGCAATCTGTGCGTTACGTGTACGGCAAAGTACCTGCAAACGCCCATCCTTATGACGCAAAATGCTGGGCTGGATAGCATAAATAGGCTTCTCGCCTTCTCCTTTTATGGCTTCACCGCCTTCCTGATCGTCTACATTGGCCGCATTTGCCTTACGCAAAGCTGTAGGCACACTCATTTCCGCCTCTACAGGACCTACCATCTTCCAAGTCTTTCCTTTATCATCCGAAATTTCAAAATGGATACGCCATCCTCCATCGCCTTCCGTACTGGAAGGACAAATGATACGGCCATCCACATACTCCGGCTTATTTTTAATAGGACCTAAGAAACCTTTTGGCAACGGTTCACGTTGGCTCCAAGTTTTTCCACCATCTTTAGAACGTACCAGCCAACCACTCCAATCGGCTACTTTCAATCCTATTTTATAGAACAGGATCAGATCTCCGCCGGGGATCTGGAAAAGCACAGGATTCCAACAAGCCTTGCGGCGTGCCCGGGACTTGTCCCCTTTAAACGTAGAAGCCACGGGGCCGGCATCCGCCGGAGTGGATTCTGCCGTAATGCCTGCCAAGACAGCCTGCGGATCATCCAGACTAAACACCCCGTCGGCAGCCAGATAAGGTGCACTCCATTCCGTCGCACCCTTCGGCTTGCGACATACCCAGATACAACAATCCGGATTACGCTCTTTAGTGCCTCCAAAGAAAGAGGCTACCAGGTCTCCGTTCTTCAATTCCACAATAGTAGCGCCGTGGCATTCGGGAAAAGAAGCTTGTTCGTATAGGAACTGATCTTCCACGATACCTGCACGGTTTTTACCTGAAGAAGGGTCCATGCTAACCGAAAAATGATAGTTCCCCGAAGGAACACTCCATACGGTAGAGTTGCCTTCCCGACGTACAAAGGTAACGTCCTTGTCTTTTACCGCCTTCTCGTCCAACGTTGGAAGATAAACCAATGCAGTGGTATTGCAGGGAACCGTGATATCCCATTCCAGATGCGTAAGGGTCTTCTTCCAGTTACTAATCATCTTGCCATATAAAGTGTTGTGCGAAGCCTTGACATGACTCAACTCCTGGATGGAAAAATCCGGTTTAAGGATGATTTGTTTGTAAGCGGGCTGTGCCGGATTAAATCCGGCTAAATCACGGAAATACCAAGTCAATAGATCACCCAATATCATCACATGGTTACAACTGTTCATCCAACGATTGGCGGTATCACCGTTCCACAGTTCCCAAATGGCAGTAGCTCCCTTTTCTATCATATAGCCATAACTGGGATAAGTCTTGTTGCTTGCCAACAGGAAAGCAACATCGCCACGCCCCATACGGGTAAGCTCACGCATCATCCAGTTCATACCTATCACCCCACTGCTGATATGACCTTTATTCCGGGTGATAATGCCTGTTATTACATTTTTCTCCACTTCTTCCCTATAAGCCTCAGGAACCATATCGAAAGCCAGCGGCAGGATATTGGCCGTCACCGTATTGTTACCATAGAATATGCTGTCGGGATAAAGAACATGCGGCGTTTGTACCGGAGAAGTTCCCTTCTTAACCGTAAGGAAACGGGCGTTGAAGCAGTCTTTGATTTTTGCTGCATCCTTCTCGAATCCTTTCGCCTCATCTTCCAGACCTTGCAAACGGGCGAACTTGGCCAGCATTTGCGACACCTTATAATAGTAGGCTGTAGCAATCAGTGCTCCATCCGTCTTGCGGGCAGGGTCCTGACTGTGAATCAATTCCGGTGATTCGGGAGGCATACACCAGTCACCGTATTTATCGGCGTTAATCACTCCATCCTCTGTGGTGAACTCACTGCGTATATGGTGCATCCATTTCTTGATAGCGGCATAATTCTTACGAATAGGTTCGATGTTGCCGAACTGTTCATAAGCCATATCACAGATTACCGGGAATGTGGACGACCATGTCATTTCCGATGTATAATAATTGTAATAAGCCGGACAAATATCAGGAATACAACCGTCTTCACGCTGCGCTTCACGGATATCATCCGCCCATTTGGCATAGGTGTTTCCATTATTGAACATGAAACTTTCCCCCCACGTTCCCATAGCATGGTCGCCAAGCCAGGGCTGGCGCTCGTCACGCTGCGGACAATCCAAAGGCACTCCTTTATAATTACTGGAAATCCCCCACCAGGCATTCCGATAAACCCGGTTCATGATATCATTGGAACACTCGAAAGTACCGTTATCTTCCAAGTCATCATATACTACTTCAGCAACCAAATCTTCCGCTTTCAGATTTTTATAACCTGTCACTTCTACATATTGGAATCCATGATAAGAAAAACGAGAACTCCAGGAGGTGTTGTTTTCTTTACCGTTGCAGATATAATAATCCGTACTCTGGCTATGGCGGAGATTTTCCACATCCAGTTCCGTACCGTCGTTCTTTACCCGTTCGGCATAACGTATGCAAATCGTATCTCCCGCAGCGGCTTTCGCTATGTTAATACGCACCCATCCTGCCATATTCTGACCGAAATCAATCATATAACGGTCACCATATTGCTTGAAGACAGCCGGCTTCAGCGTTTTCATCACTTTCATGTTGGGAGCGGTATTGCCGCGGAGTGTACCGTACGGCAATGAAACACGTTGCGCCTTCAGCCATTTGGAATCATCATAACCGGGCTGTGTCCAGTTTCCCAATTCCATACGGGCATCGTAAATCTCACCATCGTATTCATTATTGCTACGTATAGGCCCTTGAGCCGTCAAACGCCATTTCTCATCACTGTTGATGCGCTGGATACTGCCGTCGGTATATTCTATAATCAGATTCAGACGCAACTTGGGGTAACCAAAAGTAGGAATCTTATAAGGTTTGTAATTTTGACGCATAGTGTAGAAACGTCCGTTGCCCAGGGTCACTCCGATGGCATTGTCGGCATTTCCTCCGGCAACCTGTTTGGTGACATCAAAAGAATTGTAAAGCACAGTACGACGATAATCACTTGGAGCCGGCGCCAATACCTGATCACCTATCCGCTGACCGTTAATGAACAGTTCGTACATACCCAAACCGCACAAATGAAGGGTAGCATACTTTATCTCCTTGGCTTGCGTTTTAAATTCCGTGCGTAAATAACGAGAGCTCAAACGGCTGTGTGAATCTTCCCGATCCCATGCAAACGCAGCGTCCCAACCTATCCATCGTCCTTTCCAATGAATCTCACCTAAAGGTCCCATCCCCCATCGGGCAGGCTCGCTCCATTCTGTCTCACCGCGATTGGTATAGCTTCTCACTTTCCAGTAAACACGCTGATTGCTTTTCAAACGCTTCCCTTGATAGGGAATCCATACGGACGCATCGGATTCCACTTTTCCGGAATCCCACAAATCTCCTTTATCCTGTGCTAAAAGTTCAGGAGAAGACGCAACCAAGATCCGGTAGGCGGTCTGCATCACATTTCTTTGAGAAGATTCCAACCGCCAGCTCATACGGGGAGCAGCAGTATCCAACCCCATGGGGTCTACCATCTGCTCGGTACGCAGGCCGGTAACCGAAACATCCGCTGCCTTCAACCACAACGGAAGTGCCAGAAGAATGATTAATAATACTTGTTTTTTCATGATATGCATATTTCTTACTTATTCCATTTCTGTATGGCATCCGGCAAGGCTGTCCAAGCTTTCTGCACATAATCCTTCGCAGAATCCACAACAATCAGAACCTGGTCATTACCGCTCAGATAACCGCTATCATGCTGGAAAGGAGTGACTTTACTGTCAAACTCACCGATATATTCCAACTTACCGTCCTTCGCGCTATACCACCATGCATTCTTTTTCGCACCGCTGATTTTGCTCAAATCGATCTGCATAGGACGTCCTGAGTAATTGTAAACCAGCAAATAGTCATTTCCACGGGTAGCGATGGCACGGTCATAGCGTTCGCCGTTAGTTCCTGCAATGACACTCTGATCGGGCATACGTTCAAAGAAAGGAAAAGTCAGCATCAAGTTCTTCAGATATTTCATCTGATTGAAACCGGGGTCTTCCAAAGCATCCCACCATGCTTTCTTACGTCCGTCGGCACCGAAAGAGGCTCCATATCCGGGACGGATAAATTGCATGATATCATTATGACCGTATGAGTGCCCGAATGATCCGGCAAATACCGACCAATAGGCATAACGACGCACATCGTGCTGATTCCAACGGGTTTCATTGGGATCATGCAGCCCCTGTGGAATGTCTTCATAAATAGGTTCGTCATCAATCACCGGTTTCAACGGAGTCTTTGCCTGACTGGCTTCCACAAAACGCCAGTTATCTTCTTCCGTATTCTCTTCGATAGGATAATCACCATCACCGTTACGCTGCCCGTAACGACGGTGTCCGCTTTGGAACATATTGAAATCCAGCCATTCGCGGTCATTAAACCAAGTAGCCGACGTGGTACGTCCACGCGGATGGAAAGTCATCAGATGACCTTTGTCTATGCTGCGGATACTGTTTGCCAACGCATCCCATACCTCCGTCTTATTATCACCGCGGATATCCCCTCCTATCATCCAAATAATATTCGGCTCATCCTTGTAACGTTCTGCAAGAAACTTACCGTATGCCACGGCTTCTTTTTCATTCATCAGCCCTTGTTCCACGGGAGTTCCCCAAATACATACCATCCCTATATAGATACCCCGTGAAGCGGCACTTTTAATAATATAGTCCATGTGGTCCCAATATCCATAAATCCCTTTGCGGTTGATATCTTTGAAATTAAAACCGTCTGTCATGGAATACTGGCCGTAAATATTCATGGAAGGCACACCGTTCAATACCTGCACCTGCACCATGTTATATCCAGCATCCTTGCACTTATTCAGATAGTAAGAAACCTCGTCACGATTCAAGCGTTGCGGCATCAGCCATCCGGTTTCACCCAACCAGAAGAAAGGTACTCCATTTTCATGCTTCAGGTAGCGTCCCTCCTCGGACACCACCAGTTTGCCGTTCTTCCAGGGAATATACGTTTTCGCTTTCTGCGCCGGCAACGAAGTAGAGCAACATAGCAATAAAGCCAATAAGGAAAGTAATGCGTGTCTGTTCATCATTGTATTTTCAAATTCGTTTATTAATTAATTGATAATCTCCAAACAAGAGCTTTTATCAAAACAACAAGGTGTTTAAAAAAGGTCCTGATGTTTACGGAAAAGATGAAGACCTTTTTGACAAATGTCCTCATCTTTTTCAGATTATTCCTACTGCTTCATTTTCTCATATTCAATAGCTGCCAAAATAAAGGAACCTACTGATTTCGGATCGTTCTCTATCACCGGCTCACCTATGTAATAAGCAAAACTTCCATCCCGGTTTCCTTTACCGCCTAATCCTGCAACAGCACAACAGTTGGTAATAGTGTATGAACCATCAGGCTCTTCTTTAATGAATTGTTTGATCAGGCCATTAAAACCACGCTCTGCGGCCGCCTTGTACTCCACGGGGATATATCCTTTGTTTACAGCCTTACACAGAAAATATACAAAAAGCGATGACGCGGAAGATTCCAGATAATTTCCTTTACGGTTATTCTGGTCAGTCACCTGCCACCATACCCCTGTTTCAGGCTCCTGGTATTTTACAATGCCTTCGGCCAACGTATTTATAATCGTCATAATGCTGTCGCGTCCTTCGAACTGCGCCGGCATATAGTCCAATACATCCACCACGGCAGCGGCATACCAGCCTATACTGCGGCTCCAGAAGTTGGGTGAGCACCCGGTTTCCTTATTTGCCCAATTTTGTGTCTTGCTCTCATCCCAGCCATGATAGAACAAACCGGTTTTAGGATCATACGTTTTACGGGCAATCAGCTTTATTTGATTCACAATATCGGCATTGACCGTAGTATCCTTGAATACGTTACCATATTGAGCCAGATAAGGAGAAGCCATGAATATACCATCCAGCCACATCTGGTGCGGATATATCAGTTTGTGCCAGAAACCGCCTTCACTGGTACGGGGTTGTTCGGCCAGTTGTTTGCGAAGAGTATCCATCGCCACCTTATAACGCCCGTCTCCCGTCTTTTCATAAAAATCGAATAAAATCTTTCCGGCATTGATATTATCAATATTAAAAGAAAGATATTTCATGGTCTTTATCTTACCGTCGGTGTCTATCAGACTGTCTGCATATATTTTTGCATAATTATAATAGGCAGTGTCACCGGTATGTTTCCATTCCTCCAACATGGATTTCACCACCAGTCCGTGCGTATAGCCCCAACGAGGCTTTTTCGCTTTTTCTATCATCCAAGGCTCAGGGAAACGTTGCATTTCCGACTGAGCCATACGTTCGCTCCATTTGATTTCTTCGGTCTGTTTAGGAGTGGCAGTACATGCACACATTCCACCTGCCAGCAACAATGAGCAAATAATGTTTAATCCTGTTCTTTTCATATTTCTTCTTTTTACTATTTTTCATCCTTACAATCAATGCAAGAATCATCACTTACCTAAGAATATATACTCTTCACCTGCTTTGGTTTCCAGATCATAAAGATAAGTTTTTTTCAACTCAACTTTATTCAATTTCGCTTCTTTATTTATAATCGGCTGTAAGATTTCGGGTATGGCATACAATTTATTCGGATTCTCTCCTTTCGCCTTTCTCAGCCCTTTGCCTGCCAGCGGATTTAAAGAACGCAAACGACAGTTTCCCCCATTACGGGATTTCACCACCAACCGGCTCACTTTACCATTCTTCCAACTCAAATCCAATTCAAAACCTCCACGGGCTATAATCCCGTTCACGCTTCCCTCTTTCCATTGCGCCGGCAATGCGGGAAGTAAATAAATAAAACCATCGTGGCTCTGCATCAGCATTTCTACGATACCCGCCGTACAACCAAAATTACCGTCAATCTGAAAAGGTGGATGGGCATCAAACAAATTAGGATAAGTTCCTCCTTTTTTCTTCTCGTTACGTACGAGAGTCAACTGATCGGTTATCAGTTTATAAGCATGGTCACCATCCAACAGACGGGCCCACAAACATACCTTCCATCCCATACTCCATCCGGTAGACGGATCGCCACGATGAATCAGCGAAGTACGTGCCGCATCAAACAATTCGGGAGTACGGTAAGGAGAAATCTGATTACTGGGGAACAAACCATAAAGGTGTGACACATGACGGTGCACATCCTGCGGATTGTCCCAATCCATCATCCATTCCTGCAATTGCCCCCAACGTCCTATCTGCATGGGCGCCATTTCCTTTAAACGCTGTTCCAAACGGGTGGCAAATTCAGCATCCGTACCCAACAGACGGGCGGTCGTGATTATCTGATTCCACAAATCGAATATCAGCTGGTTATCCAAAGTACACCCGGCAGCCGTAGTCGCTTTCCCGTTACTGCCTGCATGAGTATTCTCCGGAGAATTGCTCGGACATACCACCAACCAGTTATGCAACGGTTCCTTCACCATGATTTCATCAAAAAACTTACCGGCTTCTTTCATGATAGGGTAAGCCGAGCGGAGAAATTCCATATCGCCTGTATAAAGATAACGTTCCCACAAATGACGGCACAGCCAGGCTCCACCCGTAGGCCATAATCCCGACGGAGCCTTGTCTATAGCTCCGGTAACACGCCATATATCCGTATTGTGATGCAATACCCAGCCATCCGCCCCATACATAATCTTGGCCGACTCACGCCCTGTTTCACTCACTTCACGGATCAGTTGTATCAAAGGCTCGTGCAATTCGCTGAGATTCGTCACTTCGGCCGGCCAATAGTTCATTTCAACATTGATATTACACGTGTATTTACTATCCCAGGAAGGAAATAATTTATCATTCCAAATGCCTTGCAAATTAGCAGGCTGCCCACCCGGCTGTGAAGAACAAATCAACAGATAGCGGCCGAAACGGAAATAAGTGGCCACCAGAAAATCATCCTTCGTTTCCTTGAAATTCTGTACACGCATATCAGTGGTTACCCCTGCATATTTGTCTATGCCTAAATCCAAAGAGACACGGTCCATATATTGCTTGAAAAAATCGACGTGTGCCTTACGTGATGTCACATAATCTTTACTTACAGCCCGGCGCAGATAGTTCTTCGCACGCTCCACTTGGTTACCTGTTATATCCTTGTAATTAGTAAAGTTGGTAGCAATGGAAATATAAATCACAGCCTCGTCCGCCCCTTCTATACTCAAGACTCCGTCACGACAAGACCGGGTTCCTCCCTGAGTACGTGCAGTCATACGTCCCTGAAATTCAACCTTCCCTTTGAGTCCTTCATGCCAGGAAGATACGCCCGAAAGGGTAACCTCCTCCCCTTCCGTCGCAACCATCACATCCTGATGCGGAGTAGTAAGATTGGCGTTACAAGTAATCTTTCCGGGTTGGCTGGCAGTAAGACGCACCATAACTACCTGATCGGCAAACGACGTCAGTGTTTCACGCTGATAAGTCACCCCGTCCACCTTATAACGCACGATGGTACGAGCTGAATCCAGGCTCAGTTCCCTATAGTAATCGGAATAACGTGTATGCCCCGGAAAAGAAATATGCAGATCGCCAAACGATTGATAGGGCATACCGCTATTGGTCTTCGCCATTACTTTCTCGGTAGCCAACGTTTGTGCTTCAAGATATTTTCCCTCGAACACCAACCGGCGCACTTTGGGAATATATTCCAACGCATCGGGATTAGCATTATTATTGGGACGTCCTGCCCAAATAGTTTCTTCGTTCAACTGGATATGTTCCACACCGGGATTGCCGAATACCATCGCTCCCAACCGCCCGTTACCCAGCGGAAGCGCTTCAGTCCAAACCTGAGCGGGTTCGTCATACCACAGTTTATATTCCTGTGCGGCAGCCTGCAAGTAAGAACTTGCCCATAACAGCCCCCCCACTATCCATTTTATTTTCATATTGATCTCTAGCTTTTATTAAAGGGAGACGAAAAAAGAAGACGGATGTACTCTGTGGAAAGAAATAAAAAAGTAAATATCATGAAAAAACTTTCCCTGGCACCTCAACAAATCCGGCTTCTCTATTGTTATTAAAATAAAACCATCTTATAAAATTAGAATTATATGAAAATAGCAGAGATTAAAGGAAGAGAGATTTTGGATTCACGTGGTAACCCCACTGTGGAAGTGGATGTGATATTGGAATCAGGGATTATGGGCCGTGCCTCTGTCCCATCGGGTGCGTCAACCGGTGAACATGAGGCATTGGAGCTACGTGACGGTGACAAGACCCGTTACGGGGGCAAAGGCGTATTAAAAGCTGTAGAAAATATAAATACCCTTATCGCTCCGGCATTGAAAGGAATGGACTCTATGGACCAACGTGGCATTGACAAAGCCATGCTTGATCTGGATGGAACCCCAACTAAATCAAAACTGGGCGCAAATGCTATTTTGGGCGTATCCCTGGCTGTGGCAAAAGCTGCCGCCAACTATCTGGATATCCCTCTTTACAGATACATCGGCGGAACAAATACCTATGTCATGCCCGTCCCGATGATGAACATCATTAACGGAGGCTCGCATAGCGACGCTCCTATCGCTTTTCAAGAATTCATGATTCGTCCTGTCGGCGCAAAGACATTCCGTGAGGCCTTACGGATGGGCGCAGAAGTATTCCATGCTTTGAAAGAGGTGCTGAAAAAACGCGGACTAAGCACAGCCGTAGGAGATGAAGGCGGTTTTGCCCCTGCACTGGATGGCACTGAAGATGCTTTGAATTGTATCCTTGCCGCTATTGAAGCTGCCGGATATGAACCGTTCAAACATATCACCATCGGTCTGGATTGTGCTTCTTCCGAATTTTATCATGACGGCATCTATGACTATACCAAGTTTGAAGGCCCCAAAGGGGAAAAGCGCAGTGCCGCCGAACAGGTTGCCTATCTGGAAAAATTGAGTTGGGACTACCCCATTGATTCGATAGAGGATGGTATGGCAGAAAACGACTGGGAAGGATGGCGCATGCTGACCGAGCGTCTGGGCAACCGTTGCCAGCTGGTAGGTGATGACTTGTTCGTTACCAATGTGAAGTTCCTGGAAAAAGGAATCAGTGAAGGTTGTGCAAACTCTATCCTGGTAAAAGTAAACCAGATCGGTTCGCTGACTGAAACTCTGGATGCTATCGAAATGGCCCAACGTAACGGCTACACCACTGTGACCAGCCACCGCTCCGGTGAAACGGAAGATGCTACCATTGCAGATATCGCCGTAGCCACCAATAGCGGACAGATTAAAACCGGTTCACTGAGCCGTAGCGACCGTATGGCAAAATACAACCAGTTGCTCCGCATTGAAGAAGAATTGGGTAACCGTGCCGTATATGGATATAAAAAAATAGCACGCAATTTTAAAGCGTAAGCGGTTTATATTCCCAATTCCATAAATGAAGACTGCCTCAAGAGGGATCGTGATGATTCCGGCTTGAGGCATTACTTTTGCACTATTATTTAATCTCAACTGGGCTACAACGTTTTTCCTCCCATTCCTCCACCGTCATGGTTTCCGATGAAAAACTGACACCAATAGCCGTGACTTTGCGCGTGTCTGTCTGATAAGGTGTAGCATATCCTTTGTCCTCTATCTGCTGCAAGGCTTCAGCAGCCGTACCATCCAGTTTAAACTCAAATATATATACATAATCCTTTGTCTCCAATACACAGTCCACTCTTCCTCTTGACTGAGTTTTCTCCACATGCAACTGGCAATATACCCCAAGCAAACGGAGAATCAGATAGAAAGTATATTGAAAATGTTTTTCTGTCGCTTCAACCGTCTTTATCGAGCCATGAGAATCATAAGGTATATCCGCAAGGAAAGAAGTTAAAGCTGAACAAAAAGCCGTAGTTTCCCCTTCCTCAAGTAAAATGACGGCATCTACAATCCAGTTGGAAACTTCAAACTCTTGGGGTTTGAAATAATTGGCTGCCACCATGGTCAGAAATCCCTTTTTCACCTCATTATTTGGAAAGTCCAACAGGTAACGGTTTCTCCGGGAGTCGTATTCCTTGATCGTCAGATAGCCGCTTTGATAAATCATAGGCAGCGGTTTTTCCACATCGGCCTTATAATCGACAAACATCGAAGGATCATAGTAACGCCCAGTCAATTCATCCATCTGCTCGTGGTTATGCCGCAGAAGTTTGATCAAATAAGTAGGAGTACCTGATGCAAACCAATAGTCGCGGATATCGTTCATATCAAAAGCATTGAGCAGGCTGAAAGGATTATAGACACCAAGCAAGCCGCTGCCAAAATGATAGCCATCGTATTGCATTTTGAGTACGTCTTTCATTTCCTCCACTGTATAATTGAACTTTTCAGCCAAATTTGCAATAGGTTCTGCAAAATAATGTTCCAATTCCACCTGAGTCACACCACACAATGCTTCATAATGATTATCCATACTTATATCTTTAGGCTGGTTGAACCCGCTGAACACACTGACTTGCGAAAATTTTGTCACTCCCGTAAGCAACACAAACCTCAAGTATTCATCAGCCCCTTTGAAGGTGGAATAGAAAGCTTTCAAGATTTCGCGGTTGGCATCTTCCAGAGGAGTATCCAATGCATCGAGAATAGGCTTGTCATATTCATCTACCAGCACCACGGCACGACGCCCCGTTTGCTGATAGGCTAGAGAAAGTATTTGTTCGAACCGCTTCCCCATAGGAACCTCACGGGGAGTTTCTCCGTAGATTTTCTCCCAGTTGGCAAGATAATATTCTATGGTAGCTTCCAAGTTTCCTTTTTCCGTAAAGTTAACACCGTTGAAATCTATCTTGAACACAGGATACTGATGCCAGTCTTTCTCCAACTTCGCTATCATCAAGCCGTCAAAAAGTTCCTTGCGCCCCTTGAAATAGGCATCCAACGTGCTTACCAACAAGCTCTTCCCAAAACGACGGGGACGGCTAAGAAAACAAGTTTTGGTCGTCGTTACCAAACGATAAACCAAATCGGTCTTATCCACATAGACCCAATTACCTTCTATTATTTGATCAAAACTCTGTATGCCAATGGGATATTTCATCATTCTCTTTTTCTTAAATGGATTGTTAATGCGAAGATAACGACTTCTCTTCGCATTAACAATAAAAGTGGGAAAACAAATTCATTTCAAGTGAATTTTAAAGACAAGTCCTCCTGAGAAATATTTTCCGTTATTCAGTTCCGCCGATTCTTACAAGGCAGGGACAGTGGGGACAGCAGGGACAGCCCCTTTTTTTCTCACACACACGTGCGCGCGATATAATAAGGTGGAAAATGAGTTTCCCAATGACACCAACGAGGAAGAACAACTCACCGAAGGCTCCGAACCTTATTTCCCCCTGCCTGCCTTTCCACAGGACGACATATGGCCGGAACTGCTAGAGAAAATCATCTCTTACAGTAAAAAAACCAAATAACACAACACACTGCTCCTGGGAGGCCCCCTGCATGCAGACCTTCGTATACGCACCGAGGTGAAAAAGGCGATGAAAACCTACCACCAGGAAAAGGCGGCTCAAACGGTTCACCAAGCAAGGGGTCCGATGAGTGTGGACGGTAGGGGGAACGTATCACAAGAGCTGACCCCGGCTTTATACGCGCGCACGTGTGTGTGAGAAAAAAAGGGGCTGTCCCCACTGTCCCCGTGTCCCCGCCGCCAGTTGCAACTAGTCTGCCTCCACTTGGAGAGCCATGATTCCCCCCGCAATCCGCCAAGGGATCAAAAGGGGTCGGAAGGGGTCACGCCGCACGGACGTGAAG
>OHSH01000042.1_pt1 | contig 109588 bp, 98 predicted proteins | sample 1578611 | NCBI WGS metagenome assembly OHSH01 (sample SAMEA3879576, study PRJEB24766) | human gut metagenome | biome: human-associated habitat; feature: feces | place: USA | collected 1985/1987 | reverse complement strand
AACTTTGGCAAACCCTCAAAAAGTTTGATTACCCATTTTTCTCTAGGGGAGTTTTTCTACAGCCCCTTTCTGACACATTCTTAAATGTGTAAATAAAACTTATAAAACACTCAATCTTGTATTTAATATTCATACAATATCATTCAGAGATGAAATCAAACAATGACAACTGTTTTAAGTCATATGCTGTTTGATACTCTTGAATAATATCTGACATACGATATAATATTCCATAATTATTACATTTCTCCTGAAATAATAATTCTAATTCCTCATGGTTAGGTACAACACATTCATAACTTTCACCATATACGGATTTATATTGCCTTAAATAATTCATATTGGGGAAAATAGAATCTAACTTACTATAATAATATTCTCGCTGATTATGACGTAATGTAACTCCAAAATATGGATAAATAAACCTTGCCCCAGAATCAGCGGCTTGCTTAACAATTTCTAAAATATTATTCTCATTATCTTCGATAAATGGAAGTACTGGCATTAAAACAATCCCTGCAAACAATCCTGCATTTGACAGTGTAGACAAAGTTTTAAAACGTTTAGAAGAAACCGGTGCATGTGGCTCAATTTTTTTTGATAATTGATCTTGGTATGTGGTGATTGTTAATTCACAAATTGCAGGATTTTTCATAGAAATTGATGTTAGTAAATCAATATCTCTTTCAATTAATAATCCTTTTGTTGTAATCGAAACTCCAAAATCGTATTTATCAGCTAAAGATAAAAAATCACGAGTGAGTTTCAAATCCACTTCCAATGGATTATAAGGATCACTCATAGCACCAGTATCAATGATTCCTTTTTTGCGTTTACGAGATAGTTCATCTTCGAGAATTGATATAGCATTTCTTTTAGGTTTAATTATATCAAATTCAAAATCTTGATAACAACTTGAACGGCTATCACAATAAATACAACCATGTGAACATCCGCGATATAAATTTGCACAGTACTCTGCACCAAACCAATCAAGAGTCTTATTTGTTTGTAAAATATGTTTTGATTCAAAATATTTTATCATTTTAGTTCACATTAAAATATCGAATAGAACCATCAATGTTAATTCTAGTCAATACATCAAACGGTCGCAGCCTTTTTTCATCAATAACAAATTGTGAAGTCAAGTTGCTATTAGAAATATACTGTCCTCTATTATAAGGACAAATATCTGAGCTTCCAGGACTAACAACAGATACAAGATCGATAACACTATTGATAAATTCTATTTTTTCTCGAGTAGTAATAATTAATTTTGCATTAGGTACAGAATTATGAATTTTGTTAAGAATCAATCTATATTCATTATCTCCTACTGATCCATTTTTAATTCTCGGGGTAGAAATATATGTTTCTACATTAAATTGTATAAATCTTAGGGCATGACTAATCAATTCTTCGATATCTGATTCGACTTCTTTGAAGCCAAGCAGTACACCTATATCAATTTTGGAAAATCCTGCAGAAATCCAACGATCAATTGTATCTATTCGATTTTGAAAGTCAGCTTTTGCATTTTTCTCCGGATTTAAACCAAAAAATTTCTTATATGCTTGCTCATCATACGTCTCTTGAAATAATGATAATACAATTTTAGATAAATCTATAACCGTATTTTTAATAAAATCTATTTCTTTATTTGACAAAGATCCTATATTAAAAAACACTTTTTCAAAACCTACTGCAATGGCTACATTAATTGCTTCACAAACCAACTTTAAATTTTCCATACGACTAGAGGGAGAAAATAACTCTCCCGTCAGAATACATACAGCACTTACTTTTTCGTGATTTTTGATAATATCTAACTGCTCCCTGATTTCATCAATTGTTGCAACTTTTCTTGTAACATTAGAATTTGAATGATTAAATCCACACATAACACAATATGAATCACATTCATTTGATATATATAACGGTACGAATGTTTCCATTAATAATCCTCCAAATTAATACGTTTTTTCAAGTAATTACTTGTTGCAGTCAATGCCTTTTGTATAGAACTTGAATTTGCTGATCTATAGTAATCTAGATATTTTTTCGCTAGCGGCCAAGATTTAACACCTCCACTAGATTTAAATGCACGAATTACTGAACATGCAACCCTTTCATTATTGAGAGTACACCAATAATCAAACTTTATTTCTACCAATTCTGGGCAAACGTTCAGAAATCCATCTCCTATAGTAAATGAATCAAATGATTTTTTCACATATGTACTTGTGTCAAACAGAAACAAATCCATATAAGATAATAGTTTTTCCCTTCTTGAATAATCAGAATCATATTCAACACAATATTTCAGAGATAATAAAATAGCCCTTCTTATGTTCTCATTATTAGAGGTAATACATTGATTTAGCCAATTATCTATTCTATCAAATTCATTCATTACGATGATAGCAATTACTTTAGCAGCTTCTTCTCGTACTTCCCAATCAGAATTAACAGCCATTTCCAAGCATTTTTTTAGTAATAGTTTTGAATTACGGTTATAGCAATAGTGGAATATTCTGGGACATAATTTCCAGGTTCTTTCATTCCAAAAATGAGTGATGAAAATCCCAATATCTACCAATTTATTGGTATCTATTAAATTATAAGTACTAATTACTTTTTCTATATTAGATGATGTCAATCTAGGGAGACTATAATAATATGCTTCAAAGCAGTTTGCTTTCAACAATTCAAAACTAATTGTTTCTGAATAATTTCTCGCATCCAAATATCGAATCGCTTTTCGCGTATTCCCAACTATTCTTGACGTGGATTTACACGAAAGCAATACTTTCTTTTGGCTAACTAAATCCTCAAAGTCCAAACTATTAGTTAATTCTTTTAAAATCAACTCACAATCAATGCTCGTATCACCAAATATTCTAAATTCAATACAAAGAGTATTCTTATTATTATATAAAATACACTGCCAAAAAAGTCCATTATATTTTGCAACAATGCTATCAATAATAGATTGTTCAAGAATAATTCCATCTATTAATTGAATTGACGCATTTCTTCCACAAACTTCTATTATATTATTATTTATAGTCGCAATATCTCCAAGCATATATCGAATTAAAGGCGTACCTTTATGATATAAACTGGTTACAACAATTTGGTCGTCGACAATTTCAAAAATAAATGAATTAGGAATTAAATGAAGTCCTTCCTCATTTAATTTTTCTGCTACCAAACCATCTAACTCTGTTGAACCATACTGATTTATTATTTGTATTCCATATTTCCGAAAAATATTCGACTTGAAATTTGGTGTAATGTGCTCCCCTGCAACCATAGCAAGCCTTATAGAATTTTCCTCCGGTTTTATTTTTGACAATATAGTCAGTAATCTAGAAGGAGAGATATCCAACACTGTCGGAGAAAACGTTTTTATTGCAGCTAATACTATATCATCTTGAACATCTCCTAAAGGAACAGCAAAAATACCAAGTTTTTTGCATGCCTCTAAAGTCAATTCTCCATAACCGTTAATTCCAAATGGCTGAATAATACATACAATATCGTTTTTTTGTATTCCAGCCCAATTCAACAACAGACACTCATTATCAACACTCTTCTCAAAATCTTGTTGGGTTCTGTATAATATCTTAGGATTAGATAAAGTGCCTGATGTCATTACCACTTTGTAAACCGGCTCATCAGTTTTAAATTCATGAGGATACTTTTTTAAGAATTCGGTTGTCACAATAGGCAATTCTTCGATAGAAGACAGCGAAGAAATATCTATATTATTATATAATTTCTTATAAAATAATGTATGCTCATATGCGTAACTGACAATATATTTCAGAGCACTCAATTGAATTTCATCCATACTCTACTCCTCAAAAGCATCTTCAAGATTCTTATAATGATATTTAAAAGTATTGCAAAGATAATGAATTATTTCTTCATTGGGCGCACACAGATGTATACAATTCCCACAAAATGTACGCTGACAATACTTTTCTACGGAACAGTCTGCACATTCAGAAGAAATTCTATCTGCAGATTTACAACCAGAATACCCAGATAAAATTTTTTCAAATTCATCACAAGATTGCACATCTTCAATATCTGTTATTCGGCTATTTTCATTTGCGTAATCCGTGGCTGGACAACATAAAATATGTCCAAAAGCATCAACCTTAATTATATGAGTACTTTCAGATAATTTTTGAGTATTTCTCAAGAAATTTCCCAGAATCATATCTAATTTGTTAGAGTGAATAATGCCTAAATCGTCATTAGCAATCAACTCGAAAATCTTATCTTCTGAGCAAATATATTTCTCTTGAGTAGGCATCAATGTGCTCCAATTAGAAACTAAAGCACCATATGGTAGAATAGATGGAAAATAGCAACTAATATGATTTGCTTTAGTAAATGCATAGATTGCTTCTATCATTTCAGGAGTCTGTAATGTCAAAGTTGAAGAAATACTTAATTGCGATGAAAATTCTTTCAAGTCATATAGCGCATTCAGTATCTTAGAATAAATACCTTCTCCACGGACAAAATCAACAAAATTATGATCAATTGCATCTAAGCTAAATTGAACTTTTACATTTGAATGATGAGCAAGAAGTTCCTTAATTTTATTAATATTTAAAAAAGAGCCATTTGTTGTAATAACTATACTAGTATACTCAGGAAAATGCTCAACTATTTTAAAAAAGTCTGGGTGAAGAGTCGGCTCCCCGCCAGTAATAACAATGTCATCAACTAATGGTTTGATAATGTTTGCAAAATTAAATAATTTATCAGTATCCATAAATTGAGGAATATAATCTTTTTCAAAACAGTATTTGCATTTCAAATTACATGCTGAGCATATTTCTAAGTATAGACGAATTTTCAATTCTTTTTCCTCCATGCTACGATGCAGTCTTTTGTCTTAGGCATATTTGCATCTGTACTAATTTCGTTTACTTCATAAAGAGGAAGCAACTCCATAGAGCTGTTAGTAGATTTTAATCTACTTCCATATTCATCTTTGAGAAGAACATCAATAATATCGTGGTCTCGTTCCATTCTTACAACTCCATTTTCATCAGTGAAAATGTATACGGCGGTCCAGTCGATTAAATTCTTTTTATATTTATAGGTATTTAATCGAACACAATACTCTCGTTCTTTATACGGCAAATCTTTTTGCAAAGGATTTTCTGCATAATCGTTGTCACATAATGTAATGTTCGGAGTGAATCCTTCTTCATAACCTATGAACTGATTTGAGATAAAAAGACCACCTGGTTTTAAAAAATACTCAAAAATATCTACCAACTTAACCGTATCTTCGATGCTTAACGGAACAAAGAGCAACGTAATACAATCAAAATGCTGAGATTTTAATTTTTTCTTTAATAATTCAAAATCGAAGAAATCAGCTTCTACTAGACTTATAGGTTCCACACCATTTTCTCTAAAGACAGCCTCTATAACCGGAAATGATTCCCTATTTCTTTCAACCCCTATGATTTCATATCCCATCCGTTTCAGCTGCACTTCATGTCTACCAGTTCCACAACCCAATGCACAAAGTTTATTCACTTCAATATTTGCATACTTATTAATATATTTTTGAACTACTGCATCATAAATTTCATACTGAAAAAGTTCATTTCTGAAAAAATCTACATATTTTATCATCCCCTGGGGATATGTTATTTGCCAATGGTTATCTGACATAGCTACCTCCATTCATCTCCAACTCCATAACAATAAGGTTGCAATCTACATCTATTAGCAGGGGAATAGAATGTTTTAGAGATATTATCAACATAGTATCTTCCATTCATCGTAACACTTATACCGGTTTTAGTTCTCTCAATTAAACCTTGTGATTCCAACAATCGTATTTCTTGACCATAAATATCAAAAATGCTAGCTCCAAAATAATTTTTAAACGGTTCATCTGGAATGTCAAAACATCTTGCGCCTAAAACCATGTATCGAGACATTTGGTCATCTAATGTAGCTTTTTGAATATATTGAATAGAATATCCATTATTAAATACATCTTCCATGTATTTCTTACTATTATGAGTATTGCAATACAAAAAGTTATTATAATAACTCCATGCACCAGCACCTAATGAAATTTGCTCGCCCTGAGGGGCTTTCCAGGTAATCTCAGTATCATGATTTATATGATTCGGCAGACAAAAATCTGGTTGTGCTACCTGAACATATCCATTTTCAAGCAAAAGTTGCATAGACTCACTAAACATTTGATGTTCAACTTCTTGGCTTGGCATCAAATCATACAAATCTTCCTGTCGTTCAGATAAGCCCATACTATAAAGACTTATTGTAGAAACCCCCATTGAAATTAGCTTGTTTACATTACTTAAAAAAACATCAATAGTTTGATTCGGAATACTGTAAATTAAATCTGCAGCAACAGTATCGAACCCAACCTCCAAAGCTGTTTGAAGAATTTTCACATTTTGTTCTTCTCGCTGTTTTAATTTCAGTAAGCGTAAGTCTGCATCATCGAAAGACTGTATTCCAAAAGAAACCCTATTTACTCCGATTTTTTTCAAATCTTCAAGATATTTCTTTGTCGCAATATTGGGATGATTTTCGACTGTTATCTCAACAGTTTCATTATTAGTAATTGTATCTTTAATTAGTGTTACAATTCTTCCAACATCCTCAGCCTCCAAAAGAGATGCTGTACCTCCACCAAAATATACCGATTTTAATTTTTTTGTAGAAAAATCAAAATGAGCTTTATAGGTCATGAATTCTTTAATTAAAGCATCGGTATATCGTTTAGAGAAACTACGATCCTTAACTATTTCCATATAAAATCCACACATGGGACATCTATATAGACAAAAAGGAACATGGATATAAAGACCTAAGTCATTTGATAAAGGAGTATCCTGAGATTCAAAAAGATTCTTTCCAGGTTCGGATTCTCCTCTGAACAAAGGATATTCCCACACATATTCCTGATCTACTTCAGGATATAAGTGATGCCATTCTCTTTCCGTTACTAATTCATTAATCATAATATCTACCTCATTAACAAAAAAGCTGTTGTATTAAACGATACAACAGCTTTAGAATGTTACGATAATGCCCATCCTTCAACAACATATTCAGGAATTGAAATTCCCATAGTATATGAGAAGGCAATTAACTGACCAATATGTAAAGTTTCATGCATGCATAAATTACGCAACTGAGAACAAATCGTTTTTACATCATCTTCATCCCACACAACCTTATTCTCTGCATACTGACTGATAATATCATCAATTCGATCATCCTGAATCTGCATCTTAGAGAGAATATCCGCCTTGGTTGAAGAACCGTCATACTCATCATTTTCTTTTACACAATCAAATTCCATAAATCCGGAAATGCATGCATCCAGATATGCCTGCTCAACATCACACATTTCTTCAAAATGTTTCATGAATGTATCAATACCCGGTCTAGGCATTTTTCTATTTAATTCTTCGTCAGTCAATTCATTAATAAAAGCCTTAGTATTGTTTCGTAAATATCTCCAGTCATCAACAACCTGATTTAATTCAATATTCATATAGTTCACCTCTCTAATTAATTAGCAGACTGCCATTTCTGAGCGGACTGCCACTTCTGAGCGGACTGCCATTTCTGAGAATTAGACGTTATACCTGATTTCTGTAACAGTTTTTTCCACTTATCCATGAAAACACCTCCACTTTATTTGATTTAGATAAAGAAATTATTTTGTGTATATTGTAACATTTTAAGTCAGAAAATACAACTAGTTAAATACAAATATACAAATTCCATAGCCCTTATTCTATAAAAATATTAACGATGCAGTACGTATGTATCATTCTTCTTTATTTCAACAATCGCCTGTTTTACCGTATAGACTCCACACTGTATGATAATAAGCGATGGTTCCTGTATGCTTATGATATAAAATTACTGAAAAACCCCCTGCTCATTGTTTTATTACACCAATGATGTCCTGTGTTCCTTGATTTAAGTTCATAATATCTATCCGTGATTCGCAAAGCCACAAAATAAACATCTTTTAGACTTTGCCTTTCATCCTTAGTTCATATAATTCTTCTTAATATTTCATGTCCTATACTTTTTTCTCCAATCTCTTTGCCTTTACCTGATTTCGTGTTTAAACCGATAATAAGAATACAAATTCCACAGATTCGCCATTATTGAAAAATCTTTTCTATAAAGTAAGCGCTCAATATTCCAACGCTAGATTTTAATTAACGCTTGCATCATCTTTGCTAGATGCAAGCGTTTTACTACATTTTATTTTTTGCAAACATTTTGAACTTCTTCGCTCCACGGAGTCAACTCCTCAAGCTGTTCATCTGACATGGCTTCACTTGGACGATGCTCCAAAAGATATGTCAGGTATTTATAAATGTTAAGCTCATTGGCTTTTGCCATCTCGACCATTGTGTAGACCAGTGCACTGGCAGTGGCACCTTTTGGAGTTGCGCTGAACAGCCAGTTTTTCCTTCCAACTGTAAATGTACGTATGGCATTTTCACTTAGATTATTGGAAAAACTGCAGTGTCCATCCTCAAGATATGTCATCAACGTATCTTTCCGGTTTTGGTCATACTTCACCGCTGTCTCGAAACGGCTTCCCTTACGTGGCTTCTGCTCGTCAAGCCAGCTCCAGAACGCGTCGAGTATCGGTTTTTCTTTTTCAAGACGATAGGCTTTTCTCTGCTCAAATGTGTGCTTCTTGTTCTGTAATCTGCGCTCGTACTCAAAAAGCTTTGAACAGAACTGGACTCCCTGTACTGCCGGATTGCTGTAATCATACTGCTTTCCTTTTGGAACCGCATCAATGAAGTATCTTCTTGTATGCGCCCAGCAGGAGCAGCGCCTGATACCAGGGAGATTATTATAGCCCTGATAACCATCCGTTTCCAGGTATCCGTCCGAAAAACCATCAAGGAAATCAACTGCATTGTATCTTGCCCTTGTTTCCGTGTAGTGGTAAAGGATGATAGGTGGCAGTCCATCTTCACCTGAGTGGAACAGCCACATGAAAGAATCAGTTACGGGATTTCTTTCAGGCTCCTTCAGTACCTGTATTCGTATCTCATCTGCCATCAGATATTTCCTGTGAAGCAGCTGCCTGTGAAGATAATCATACATCGGTTTTAAATAATTATCCGCACAATATATGATCCAGTTGGCAAGTGTTGCCCTGGTAAAATCTACTCCAAGCTGATGCCAGTCCTGTTCCTGACGGTACAGTGGCATTGCATTTGCGAACTTCTGATACATTACCCAGGCAACAGCTGATCCTGAAGCATAGCCGTTTAGAATAAGTGCCTCCAGGACAGCAGCCTTTACAAACTTTATATTTTCTTCCATTGCATCTGCTGTAGAGCATGCAGGACATTTGTATGTCTCACGGTAAATGTTTACAACTTCACCTTTTGCCGGGGTAAAACGGAATTCATGCCGTACAAACTCTTTGCCTATAGGTTCAAGGGCAGCACCACACTCATCACAGACTCTCTCATCTTCAGGAAGTGAAATAATCTCATCCCGAGATGGAACTCCTTTAAAAAGTTCCTCAAGAGTACGTTTTTTCTTGCGTGTATGCTCATGGACCTTAATAGCAGGTGCCTTAAGATCAACATCAGCTTCCTGCTCAGCTTCGTGATCCTTCTTTAATGACTGGATCAGTTCCGTCTGGGCTGCTCAGACAACGAGAAAACAGAGATCATCGAATTCTACGGACACAATAGCCGGAAAATTTCCTGTGATTACTATATTGATGACCGGATGCTGCTTCCGGAAAGTGCAAAGGCATAGGACCGTTGATTGCTATGCCTTAAAATTTTCTAGTATTGCCTACTCAAAAAGCCATTTATCCATTTCCGGAAAACCATCTTCAACCTCATGTACACAAACTATATTTTGAGGTGGAATTTCAAATTCAATTCTACCATCATACTGATGCTCTGTCTTATCCTTTCTAATATCCATATGAATCCATTCTTCAAGCATATATCTTGCAACATCTTGTTTCTCAAAAGTCTCCATCCTAGAAAATGGAATTACAAATTCAATTACATATGGTTTTCCCATCTTTATTATTTCCCTGTGCTTTTCTAAATTGCATTCCTTCTTTATACTTGCTAATACAAATTCCAAAAATTCTCCACCATATGTAGCCAAAAATTTATCATAGTCTCTGTAATAGTCCAAATCGTAAATGAAACAAATTTCATTCTTTCTTCGATTTATTCCATTATGTTCCCATCTATCTCGCTCTCTAATTACTTTTGAAATTATATCTTCCACTAATTTCTCCGAAATATTTTGTTGGCGCATATCCTGTTTTAATGATTCTATATATCTTTCATCTGAAAATATTAATCCATTGTTTACAATTTTATTTGGATTCAATAATCTCGTATTATGATATGCTACAATATTATATTCCTCCATATAATTCATCAAACGATTATGAATTTTTCCAAATTCTGAATCCAAATCCCACAATTTTGACGATGCATAATCTCTTAAATACTCTTCATGAATTATTTCATTTTTAGTATCGTCAGAAAAATTCATAATTTCGTTTCTCACTTCAACTATATTTTTCGGATAAGTTTCCGGTTGAAATATTTTAATTTGAGTCATTATATATCCTCACTACATATCTATTTCTTAAAATATAATATTTTACATTGTTGCCACTGGTTTTAATTTCTAAAACACATTAACAATGGTTATATCAAGAAATTTGTTTGCATCTTAATTTTAATTTATCATCTGAATATATCTGCCACACAGTGGCAATCATTCCTATTTTCTCCAACTCTTTGTACATTATAGTTTTATCTTTTTTACTACGACCAATAGCCTTTCTTACCCTACTATCGTTTATTGCCTTTATTGTTTCTATGATTTTATTTCTATTTTCTTCTGTACAATTCATTCCCAGATATACCTTAGATAGGCTAAGATTAAACTCTTGTGTTTTGTGCAAGCTTCCCTTTTGATTTTTATACGAATCAAACATATCATTTTCTATATCTTTATGATTTCTGGTTACTATCCTATACTCTTTTTCATATTTCCATACGCTATCTTTGGTATACATAATTTTTCCACATGAATGCATCTGTCTTCTTTGTATACCATTTATTCCCTTTTGCTCCACCATCTGTTCTAATGCCTGGCCTTTATTCTCAATCCATGTTTTTATTTCATCATCGTAAGATTGTCTATTTGCTACATATGTAACAGGAATCACTTGTCCCTTCCAATTTCCCTGAAATGTGTACTCTACACACATTCCTGCATGAGAATCTGCATAATGAGCCCACATCAATTTATCATTCCATTTACCACTTAAACAAATAATTTCATTTCGATCTAACACATCTTCGTAAAATTCTCTTATTTCATCATTTTCCTGATTAGCATACAACATCTTAAATTCAAATGGATCATTCAAATACTTCACCCTAGATGCCCAAATTTCTTCCTTCTTGATTGTCTGAATTCTCTTTGTTCTCATTCCTCCCGAACCTATAGGTTGATACTTGTAAAGATGATTTGGAATAAATTTACTCTTATACTTATCTGCCTGCCATTCATTTTTTTCAATCAAATCTAAAAATTCATTATATGAAAATTTTTCTCTCATAAAAATCCCCCTGTATATTAATATAAAGCTTGCTTTTTTATTGTATCACTATATCCTATCAAACACATCAATTTTTCTTATTATATTGTTGCTCCTAAAATGAATTTCTAAATTCCACCTCCCAATGGTGATGGAATTCACTATCGCACAGTAGATATTTACTCTTTCATATAATCATATTATGGTTATGACTCCTTATGACAGCAGTAGAAGGAGAATCATTATGAGTAAATATATACCAGGAAACCAGAAACACCTTACTTTAAATGATCGTATCTATATTGAAAATGAACTGGCAAAAGGGACTACATTTAAAGACATTGCAGCATTTTTATGTAAAGATCCAACAACTATATCTAAAGAAGTCCGTGCTCATCGGCTTTCAGATTGGTATCACAAAGGTACTTTTTATAACGCAAAGAACTTTTGCATTCATCGTTACCATTGTCAAAAGACCAATGCCTGTGGAAAAATCCTTCTCTGTGGCATTAAATGTGCCTCATGTCCTACATGTAATCAGACCTGCAAGGACTTTGAAAAAGAACGATGTAAACGATTGGACAAAGCGCCATATGTTTGCAATGGCTGCACGAAAAAGATAAATCACTGCACTATTGCACATAAATACTATTACAATGGCCGTGCTGCTGACAGAAAATATCGTGAACTGCTGATATCTTCTCGTTCTGGAATAAATATGACCAAGCACCAGCTCCATCAGAAAGACCAGATCATATCTCCATTGATTGAGCAGGGGCAATCCCCTTATCAACTCCTTACAAATCACCCGGAACTGGATATGTCTGTCCGCTCTATGTACACATACATTGGCAAAGGACTCTTCACAGCAAGAAATATTGATTTGAAAAGACAGGCAAAATTCAAACCGCGAAAGTGCCATAAAACACAAATCACTGATTGTTCTGTTTTTACAGACAGAACCTACTCAGACTTTTGTTCATTAGACCTGTCGTCTTTTGTGGAAATGGATGCTTCGTATGGTTTTACCGAAAGGAACTTCTTTTGAATTCTTGACACAATGGGATGTGAATCTCATCGTAAACCACATCAACTCCACTCCGCGAGAAATCCTCAGTGGAAGGACACCATATGAAGTTGCATTAGAAACGCTTGGTGAGGATATCTTAAAAGCATTTCAGCTTAAGCCGATTGAACCAGATAAGGTTAATCTGACGCCTAAGCTGATACGCTTTAACCTTTAATAAAACTAATCGAAATCTGCTGTCAGACTGGATGTAAACTTTTCACATTTTTAAGATGCGGCTGGTGAAATTTAGTCTAGCACACCGAATTCCAGTAGCCTATTTAGCATGTCTAGAAATCAAGAAAATTTCGATAAGTTACATTAATTATAGCAGAAAACGAGAGATCTAGTCCAAAAATTTCTTGTTAAACCAGCAAAATTTAAATCACGATGGAATTTACTCTTGCACTGGAATTTACTTTTTCAAGTCAGTTATCAATTTTCGTAAATTGTCATCTGTAAACTTATTCTTTCAATAATTTTGATTGAAATAAAAATTATACTAATTAAAATGACTTTCACGAAGTCCTTGTTAAAGTGCGTCATTTTCTGAATTGCTTTATTTTTAACTTCTATTTGATAACTTTATCTTGCATTAACTTAAGACATTTTCCTTAAGTTGACACTATTTTGGCCACATTGGTGCCTGCCCCCACCATGTCAAATGCATGAAACTATAGGGCTTAAGGCGTATGTGAGGAAATCCACTTCACGGATTCAGATTTTCCTGATTCAGGGTATATAAAATTGCTGTTTATTTGATAGCGGTTCTGAATAATCAGGTCTCGTATTACATATTTGTTTGTGTTATACTTAAATAATAATATGTGGCAAGGCAGATATAGAATGTATTTTTTTTATAGAGAAATATAATAGGTAATTTCATGTTTTTCATCGAATAAGAAAATAATGTGATTTTATACTATGAATTATATTGGACATAAAATACTAATAAGATGGGAGGTAATAGATTGAATTATATGGCATATCCATGGTGTATTGAAGGTACAGAAGAACTTATTGTTTATTTAAAAAATACACGTCATATCATTTCATCGAATGCAATGACTTTATTTAAATGTGATTTTATGGATAAAACAGAGAATCTTTCAGACTTAGAGTGGAAAAAAATGGAAATAGTACTATTGAAGAATTGCAAAGTGTGTGATAAACAAAAACTTTCAGAAATATTTTATGGTATAGAGGAGTTGGAAAATACACCGATTGATGTTGGTTTAGATACAAGTAAATACAATGATATAGTCGATTCATTTGAGGAGTTTTATAATCTTATTAGTATATTTGATGAATTAGCAATTAGCGCTGAACAGATATTTTTAAGATATGGGATAAAAAACATAGAGTATGTTAAATGGATTACTGATTTGGAGAAAAATTCTGAGTTTATTGAAATTGATGGAAAAAAATTGATAATATTAAGCTATAGTCAAATAAGTGATTTTGTTAAAATTATACTTGCTAATATTGAAATGAAGGATGTTGCGATTATGCATCATAGAGGAATAGTATCTGCAACACAATTAGAAAAAGTTTCTGCTGATAAAAATATTATTCAATGGATACAAACAATTGAACTCGATACTGATAAAATTCAAAACACAATATTAGATAATGATTACGATTATAAAATTATTCTTAGAGAGATATATAAGGTTATGGCTGATTTGTGTTTTACATATGGATATTATGATGCCGCTTTTCACTATATAACACAGTCAAATGAAATAAAAAAACACACATCAGATTTTTCAAATGATTTACTAGGTAGATTACTTATTAAAAGAAGTGCACTTTTTTTGATGTCACATGAAATTCATCACGTAGAATTTCAAAATATTGATAATAAACAATATAATATATTTTTAGAGTGGTTGTTTGTTGGGATGAATTTATTCGGTGACGAAGATGAATCTTGGAAAAGTTATGCATTTGAAATATGTAATAGAAGCCATTTGATTATAGATGAATTGTTAGAGGGACTAGGATATGATTTTGAAGCCAAAAGTTTATTAGATGCATGCAAGCCAGAAATATTAGCTTGGACAAAATTTTATAATATTAACGATGATATATATGTAAATGAATTATCAGAAAATGAAAGTAAACAAATTATAGAAGAATGCTATTGCGATTATATGGCAATATACGATATATTGGAAGACGAAAGACCACATGATGTTAATGAACTTATTGGGATTTTTTGTACGATTATTGAAATTATGTTGATACAAGAAACAAACAATACGGCAAAACAAATGCTGGAATTTATAGAAGGTAAAATAGATAGTATTTCTCAAAAACATATAACAAGATTACAATTTGTAATACGAGCAATACTAAACGATTTTTCAATACTTATTTCAGAAAATAATGGAATTAAAATTGATGATGAAACTTTGAACAGTATGCCTAGATTTGATGTGTTTAAGTATTTTATTAATGAGGATAATTTAGAATTTAAACTATATAATGGAATTAATACAATATTTTCCAGATTAAATGAAATTCATGAGTTTTATTATAAGTCAGTAATATATACATTTTTTCATATATATCAGGATGGATATATAACCAAGTCATTTGATGGAATCTATCTTAAAAGTATGGAGAGGAATAGCAAAGCGTATACAGCTATAGTTAATGCAAATATTATTTGTAATTCCATGACACATATTGATCTAATAAAAAATATAAATGATAATATAAGGGGGGAGAAGCTAAAATATCCCGGTTGTTCATTTTTAAATATGAATCAACTTTTAAAGATATTAAATAGTGATAAAATATTAAAATTATATACAGATATACATATATGATACGTATAGATATAAGACAATTTATTATAAGGAAAATGAATTATGAAAGAAATAGAAAAAATTACATTGATTTTGTCTGAAAATGATAAAGAATTAAAAAATAAAATAGAAGAGTTAGGGTGTGACATTCAAGAATACAAAAGTGAATTTTTTAATGGAGATGTATACACATATACGCTTTTAATTAGTATTACAAGAGATATAGTTGTCCCATTAGCATATATTATTGTATCCGCAATGTCAAAATATAAAAAGAGTAAATTTAAATATAATGGAATTGAGCTTGAGGGATATTCTGCAGACGAGATAGAAAAAATTTTAACAGTAATAGCACAAAAAAATGACCTTTTAAAAGGAAATTCAAAAAAAGGAAATGTTTAAATCGAACTATTACGACGGTCATTTTCTTATCTGTTTCCTGGCGACACATTTCATTGATATCTTACCTGCGATGGATATCAGGCATATCATGGACTGAACGATTCCATTACCGTAACAGGATGCTTTACCCATGCCAGACGTCGTTTCGATGCTGCACTTACGGCATTAAAAAAGATTTTACCAAAGAGCAGCTGAAAGAAACCATTGCATATCAGGCAATGACAAGAATCGGAATTCTCTATAAAGTGGAGGAACTAAGGATAATACACCGGAAGAACGGTATCAGGAACGTCAGAAACAGTCGCGTCCAGTGGTGGATGTCCTGTTTGAATGGCTGCATTCGATGGAAGATTCTGTAGACAGATCTTTCCTTATTGGTGATGCCATTTTATATACGCTGAATCAGGAAACCTATCTCAGACGATATCTGGATGACGGACATCTGAGCATTGATAATAATAGTACGGAGCGCGCCATCAAAAATTTTGCGGTCGGTCGCCGAAACGGGCTGTTTGCCAAGAGTATACGTGGGGCAGATGCCAGCGCAGTTGTTTATAGTATTACAGGAACCGCTCTGCTGAATGGTCTGAAGCCGTATATATATCTTACCTATGTATTAGACGAGCTTCGTAAAATGGGTCCTTTTCCAAAACCGGATGACCTAAATCGGCTTCTGCTATGGTCAGATGAATTACCTGAAGGATTTCGAAATAAAGAGAAGAAATAAAATGTGCCGCCCGATGGGCGGCATTTATTAAAATACAAGTTATCCACAAGGATTGAATTTGAATTATTAAATTACCTCAAGTATTAATTAGTCAGATATATTATACTCTGCCGGATTTCTTTCCATATCTTCCAAAACAACCTCTATATAATATATCCATTTATTCCTATATCCCCATTTATTTTTCCCCCATAACTCAATAATGTTTATAATAAACATTATAAAAAGTATTGCACACCATATTTTCAAATCAATTAATTGATTTGAAAATATGGTACCAAAAATCGTAATTAATATAGAGGCAATTGTCATCAAGTATGTTAATATAACAAAATCATCTATAAAATTTTTATGACTGTTTACTTCTGCTTTTAACCTTAGAAATTTATTCCTATCTCTATTTATATATACACCTACCCAATATTTTACACAAACAATTTCACTGTTATGACATCCACATTTATTACAATTTTCAATTTTATCACATAATTTTGTCAAATCGTCTTTCATTTATCATACTTCCCTTTATTTTATTATCGTTTAATATAGTTATATTTTATCATAAAGCCAAAATATTTACACTACTTTTTATCAAATATTGCTTTTTTGAATCATTTTTCTCCCAAATCCTTATAATGAAAATATGTACCCTATGGTGTAAGTTCATTATAAGGAGGTCGCTATTATGACCAAGTATCGAGAAATCATCCAGCTTAGAATATTGGGCTTCTCTCAACATAACATCATGGCAAACTGTGGTGTTTCTCAGAAAATGAATAATCCGGTCTCCATGTCCCCACTGTCCGGAGATAGGAAACCGCAAATCCGTTTTTAAGGAAACCGCCATTCCGGTGGTGGAAACCTTTATCATAAATCCCTTAGAATGTAATCATGCACCAAAAGGTGTAAATACATTCAAAGGAGGTCATGACTATGACCAAGTATCGAGAGATTCTCAGACTTAGTGGTCTGGGACTCAGTCAGCAGAACATTGCCGACAGCTGCAATGTCTCCAAGAAAACGGTCAATCGCGTTTTAAAGCGAGCTAAGGAATTAGATATCTCCTGGCCACTTGATGAAAGCGATACCGATGCTGTACTTGCAGAAAAATTTTTCCCTTCTGTAAAACAAGTCACATCCAATAAAAGAATGCCTGACTACGCTTACATCCGCAATGAGCTGCTTCGCAACGGCGTAAGCAAAAAGCTCCTATGGACGGAATACATGGAGGATTGCCGTGCCAATGGCGAAGAACCGCTCATGTATTCACAGTTCTGCTATCGCATCCAACAGGATGAGCAGAAACATCGCGCTACCATGCATATCAACCGTAAACCCGGTGAACAGGTTGAAGTTGACTGGGCAGGTGATCCTGCAACAGTCATTGATCCTGATACCGGCGAAATCATCAAAGCATACATATTTGTCGGTGTAATGACTTACAGCCAGTATACATACGTGGAAGCATTTCTGGACATGAAACAGAAATCATGGATCAATGCACATGTCCATATGTACGAATATTTTGGCGGTGTCGCCAGAATCCTCGTACCGGATAACTGCAAAACTGCAGTTGTTCACAATGGCGGATGGAAAGACCAGCAGATCAATGAAACCTATCAGAAACTGGCTGAGCATTATGGCACTGCTATTATTCCGGCGCGTGTCAGGGCTCCCAAGGATAAGCCGAATGCTGAAGGGACGGTAGGAAATATCTCTACCTGGATTACAGCAGCACTTCGGGATGAACAGTTCTTCTCCCTTGCCGAATTAAATCGTGCAATCAGAGACAAGCTCGAACGGTTCAACCAAAGGCTCTTTCAAAAGAAAGAGGGTAGTCGGCGAAGCTTATTTCTTGAGGAAGAAAAACCATTGCTGGCACCATTACCTTCTACCCGTTTTGAACTGAGCGACTGGAAGACAGCCACCGTCCAGTTCAATTATCACATATCTGTGGATGGAATGCTATACTCAGTTCCTTATGAATACATCAAAAAGAAAGTGGATGTAAAGGTAACAGATACCACTATTGAAATTTTCTACAACCATAACCGCATTGCTTCCCACCGTCGTCTGAAAGGACGCCCTGGGCAGTACAGCACGGTCACGGAACATATGCCGGAAGATCACCAGAAATATCTGGAATGGAACGGCGACCGGTTCCGCAAATGGGCTGAGCTGATTGGCATAAATACGTACACTGTGGTCAATGCAATACTGACCTCCAAACGTGTGGAACAACAGACCTACCGAAGTTGTATGGGACTTCTGAAGCTTGCTGGGAAATACTCAGATGCATTGCTTGAAGCAGCCTGTAAAAAGGCATTGTCCTATACATCTTCGCCCAGTTACAAGAGTATTAAAAACATCCTTGTAACCGGTTCTGTAAAGCCGGAATCAGAAACTACTGAATCCACGACCACACATAAAGCACACGGCATCACAAGAGGTGCCGATTACTATCGGAGGTAAACACATATGACAAATCAGAGTACAATTGATAAATTAATTGAAATGCGCCTTACCACTATGGCAGATGCATTTCGCAACCAGCTGGATGATCCTAAATTTAAAGAAGTGCCATTCGAGGATCGCTTCGGTATGCTGGTGGACATCGAATACAGCAATCGTAAAAATAATCGTCAAAAACGGCTGATCCGTAACGCTGGATTCGACCAGCCGGAAGCAAATATCATGGATATCAACTACACTTCCGGACGCAAGCTTAACAAGGATCTTATTAACCGGCTTGCAACTTGCGAATATATATCTGAACACCGGAATCTCTTTATCACTGGTGCTACAGGCTGTGGTAAAACTTACATGGCCTGTGCCTTTGGCATGGAGGCATGTAAGCAGTATTTCAATACCAGGTATGTCCGTCTTCCTGATCTGCTTATTGATCTGGAGATTGCCCGCACAGATGGCAGCTACAAAAAAGTCATGGCTAAGTATGCCAATCCCGTTGTCCTGATTCTGGATGAATGGCTTCTATTGAAACCAACGGATTCAGAACAGAGGGATATCTTCGAACTACTTCATAGGAGACGTAAGAAATCTTCAACGATTTTCTGCTCCCAGTATGAATTCGAGGAATGGTATGACCAGCTCGGCGGTGATGACAGTCCTCTGGCAGATGCAATCATTGACCGCATCGCTCATGACAGTTATCGCATCAACATCACAAGCATTGATGCCGAACATGACATCTCAATGCGTGAAGTCTATGGATTAGACAAAACATTACGCGAGTAAACTCGCATAAGCGGTTTCCGTTAGTCCGGACAGGCGGTTTCCTGCCTGCCGGACTTGCGGTGTTATCGCACAAGAATATTCACTGCTCATATGAATCGTCAGTTTCCATACAATTAATATAACGTATAAATGGTGTAATGACCAAGCCTTCTAGGTCAACTGCATCTCCTTGTTTTACGGTTGGAAATTCACCAGAACATTCCACCATATAATCTGCATTTTCATCCAACACCTGATCGGCATTATCAAACGAAAATGTCAGTCCCGGCTTCTCTTGTCTGATTTTTACATAACCGGATAAGGAGGTACCGCACTTACCACATGTAACAACAATAGGATGTTCTTCCTGCCATCCAACTTGTAATCGTACTCTAGTAATGCTTCCACATACTTGGCATCTGATAAAAGTATTAAAAACCATGTATTTTACCTTCCTTCTTAGAAATTATTTGAACATATCATCATTCCAAACAAGTTTAACCAAATCAACAAGTACTGCAATTCTCTCAGTGATTTCCACATTAGGTTGACCACATTGGTGCCTGACCCTTTCTACCCTTCAGGGCATTCTCAATCCGTATGATTCACTTGAGTTGCACTTTATTATGGAAGTTCACACCAGTGCGACAGAACCGCCAGTGCCTCCAACAGTCCCAGCATCATTAACCTCATCCAATCTTTAAGTAATAAAGTCTTCTAAAACTCCTGCGTTCTGTTAAATTAATTATTTATGAAATTCATATCCTCATTTTAACAAATTGACGATTCTTAAAATTCCAAATCTTCTTCTATCAATTTTTTTGCAAACAAAGTACTCGTAAAAGCAGCATATTTCTGTGCAGAATCCCCTTTATTAGCATCAGCAAAATCACAAATGGATTTTATACATATTGGAATTGTTCCAACTTCTACTACATTTTTAGCCGCAAAAAATACCCCATACGATTCCATGTCTAATCCAACTGTCTTTCTATGATGTTTTTTTATTAATTCTTCCACAATATCTTTATTTGCCACAACCGCAGCCCCACATGCCATTGGTCCTATAACTACTTTTAATTCATTCTCTGGCGCATTATCTGCTTCATTCCTGATTCCAAACAAACGTTCCTTAAATTCTTGAGAAACAACTTCTCGAATTTTAGCTTCTAATGGTATTGACACAGGATCTGGCAAAAATTCTAACATTGATTCTTGACCGTTTTTACTTTCTATATACTTTCCACTACTATAATTCCAAACCTCTGAAGGAATAATAATATCTCCTAAATTTTTATCATTTCCTATACCTGCAGCAATTCCAACCATTATAATATATTTAGGTTTAAAATGCTCTATCATTTTAGTCGATAATGTTGCTGCAGCAGCCATTCCCATTTCAGACTGTTGTGCTGTAACTATTGTGATATTTTTTTTCAATTCAGTTCTATAGTAAATCGTAGGATCGTTTTTTATTCTAACTTTTTCCAAATTATTAAATATTTTCCTAACTGCTTCACTTTCTGTTTTTACAGCAGTAATAAGCGCAACATCCGCCCAAACTTTCTCAGCTTTCTCATTTTCTTCACATGCAATTATGTACTCTATTCTTTTCTTTATGCACTCTGACCATTCCATTGAGGTTTCACTATATTTTAGAACTTGTAGACCTTTTAAATTTTCATTTTCTTTAATTTTTTCTTCTAATTCATCGTATGCTGTCAGTATAATAACATCTCTTGGCTTTTTATAGCTTTCAACATAAATTACTTCTTCAATAAAGTTAATCCCAGCTTCTTTATCTGGATCACTTCCTAAAACTTCTGGCATATTTAAATCTAAAATCATTAAATCATATCTATGGTTAAGCAATTTTTCTTTTGCCTCATTCAATTGAAGAGTTATATCCACAGAGTCTAATTCGATTCCATCTATTTCTCTTACAACCCGCATTATAGCTTTTAATTTATTTGATTCATCATCTACAACCAGTATCTTCATCCTATTTCTCCTTTGTTCTGTTTAAAGTAAGTTAATTAATTCTATTAGTTTATGACACCATTCAAGTGAAGAAGAGTTATAGTATATAATACCTCTATAATTATTCCTATACTCAGATTTCATCTTTTGATCCAATTGCATTAAATTTATCCTATTATCATCTTCTCCTAAAACATCAAAGGCTGTAATAATTATCACTTTCTTCGTGCTGTCAAGGCGTACAAGTTCTTCTAATAAATCAATGCCAGCAAAAGTTTCAAAGTCATTATCCTCTTCATATTCCATACACTTCGATATATCATATAATGGCAAACTCATATCTAATAAAACTAAATCTAAAGTTTCTCTATTTATTTCCATCAATGCAGCATTATAGGAATTTCTCAGATATATATTTGCAGAAGGTATATTATCTTTAATAACCTGCATTACTTGATGAGCCTTATTTTGCTCATCTTCAACATATAATATTTCCATCTCTCAATATGCTCCTTATAAAATAATTAAATCATTGATCTCTATAAGTATAATCAATTCAAATTGACTATTTTCAATATTATATAATATGGAATATGGAGCCATTATATTATATTGCAAAGTCTTATATATTTTATATAATCCAGATCCACCTTCTAACTGAGTATATTTTCTAAGAATCTCAGGATTCTTTGCATTAAAAAATATTTCCTGAATTTTTTTCAGTAATTTTTTTTCGTCTATACTTTTATCAAGATTATTTTTTACTTTAATAACAACATAATCCTTAAAGTTCTTTCCTGGGATTTGTGCTTCAACAATATCAATATAATTTTCACAAATACTATTATTATCTTCTATCGTTATTTCCACTTTTATATCCGAACTTTTTTGAAATCCTGAATGTTCTACGGCATTATTTATCATCATATTTAGTATATCAACAAAATATGGAAATGACTCTCCCGAAAATGTATAATCGCATTCTATTTTTGATATAATACTTACCGTTTTAAATTCTCCACTTAATCGCTGACTAATTTCTAAACATGTAACAAACATATCCCTCATTGTATAATCACAATAAGAAATATCTCTTTTATAAAAAACATCAGAGAATTCTTGAATAACTGTATCTATTTTTGTTTTGCATATATTAATATTATTTTTCATTTCTATAAAAACCGATTTTAAACTTGTTTTTTCAAGCGGCGCTATACTATTTTCTAATTCATTGATACACTCCCAAAAATATTTTTTCAAATCATTTTTTATTTTCTCTCGCACAATAACTAAATTTTTCTCTGTATAAATCCAAAAAAGATCAATTATACTTTGATAAAATATTTCATAATCCTGAATCATTTCATCGTTACTTGTTATTACTAAAACACAATTTTTTACAAAGTCTCTAAAATCAAACAGTCCTTCTTCATTCTCATGATTTTTAATTCTTAACCACTCTTTCTTAATTTGATTTACCTTTGTATCAATTTTCAGTGTAAAATTCGACAATATCTCTTTAAACATCTCATATGTTTGTCCTTTATTTATCACCTTTTCATCCCAATATTCATTTACATTATAATTTGAACTAGTGTTTTCTAAGGACTTTGATGTTAAATGATAGTCATAAAAAATCGTCAGTAATTTATTTTGACAATAGCCATGTCTAATTCTTGAACTTAAAAAAGTATTTAACCCATATTTTTCATTGAACAAAAATTGATCCGCAATTCTACTTATTAAATCTTTAAGAACTACAACCTCTTGTGAATAATTTACATCTTGCTTTAAGCGCGTATTGATGTTCTCCATAATTTTTTTTAGATCATCAAGATACTTTTCTGATGTTATATCTAACATAGAAAGTTTTTCATCAAAAGATTTAAGCAACATATACTTATCGTAATTTTCTTTAAATATTTCATAATACTCGTCACCGATTTTCTCTGTATCAACATAAATTCGGCTTTGATTAAATTGCTTAATTTTATCTCTAATACTCCTTTTAAGCATTATTTTATTTATTTCATCATAGTATGTTTTTTTATTTTTCTCGTCAAGAGCCATCAAATTTCTCAGTATGTCGATGCGCACCTTCTCAACTTCATCTGTATTCTTCGCAAGCCGTATATCTCGCTTAAGAACATTCATACAACAAATTCTAAATAGAAAAAAGACTATCTCTTCTTTTTCCTGTGCTGTTTGGCATAAGTCTGTTACATTTTTAATGTTATTCTTATCAATGTAATTTGCGTATGCAATTCTCTGTAACTTATAATCATTCTTATCATATATATACATAAAAATTGGCGTTTTTATGTTTCCTCTCACTTCCACATCTTTACACCGCTTTATACTATCTATACATTCTCCTAGCTTGAATCTTTTACATAAATTCGGATTCTTCATAAAGAACGTGACTGTTAAATCAATTAATTCTTTCCAAAGTTTTAAATTTTTATAAGCTACAAATAGTTTTCTTCCCACCCGCTCCATATTATAAAAATCGGTATTATTGACAACTGATAATGCACTTTTTAGATGTCTTATAGCCTCCTCATTTTCTCCATTTCCAATCTCACGTGCCGAAATATAAACATTTTTTCTTATAAAATCTAATGATAAAGACTCACTTAATTCCGTTTTCACACCGCTCAAATAAAGAAATAGTTCTGCAGTATTTGGGCAATAATTGTAAAAGCTTTTCAAAAAGTTCTCTTTATCAGAAATATATCCCACATAATTTGGTGTAATGACGCAATCTGAAATATGCGAAACAAAAACATCTAAACAATTATCCGTAACAGCTTGCTTTCTGCAAATAAATCCTCTTATTTTATATTTCCATGATGTACCTTGATATAACTTCAACATATTATATAAGTTTAAAATACTTTCACTGAATTTTGAGTTTAAACTATATATATTGAATATATCATCTAGTGCTATTGCTTCAATCTCCATTTTTCTTTTTGAATTAATTACTGCTTTAGCTAAAAAATGTCTCATCTGAAAATCTTCCGGTTTAGATTTAATATAATTCATAGACATTTCAATAACTTCATCATAAGCACCGACAGTATATTTTTCAATAATCTTATAAACACTATTATGTTTATCAAGATAATCATCAAATTTATCATATACTCCATAAAAAATCATCAAGTTATGCAACCTATAATCATCAATATATTTTTCAATATTAACCACAATATTTTTATTTCCAAAATAATTATAATAACTATTATGTTGCAAGATCTCAACAAAACTATTATACAAATCAACGACTGATATCTGGCTATCAATCTGTAGAACGATTCCAATTATATCTCTGCTACAAGCTGCATTATAATCTAACTTAAACCTTAAGTAAGGAACAACCACACTTTCATCAAGAGATTCCAAATATTTATTAATCTTGTCTTTATAGTTAAAATAGCTTGTATTCTTTTCTGATGAATAACTATAAAAGTCCAATAACGTATTGATCAGTAGATTTTTCCCTATTTCTTCTGTATACTTTCCAAGTAATTTTTTGTTTGCTTCCAAACCATTTTCCAATTCTTCTACTAAAAAACGCTGGGAACATCCATCCCCAAATAGAGAATCCCACAGTATTCTCTATTTCTCCAAGAATCTCCTTACATTGTTTATAATTATTTGAAAATAAATATCTTTCATATTTTCCACGTAATAATATATACTTATTAATTGCTGCACATTCAAACATCAAGATTTTCTCTGTAATGTTAAGTAATACCTCTATAGTAGTTGACATATTATACCCTATTATGACATCACTTAATTCATTTAAACTACCAGGAGAAAGCAATTTTCTAAATCTTTTTTCCGTCTTAACATCTTTTTCAATTATACTAAAAATCTTATTTCCATTTTCAATATCTTCTCTAAGCAATGTAGCAAAGACATCTCTTTTCATATCTCTATTCGAAAAACTTTGCCATAATTTCATTCTTTTTCTCAAAGTAGTTCTATTAATCATATGTACCTCCCCCCCCAGTCATGTAGAACATATAGTTATTTTAATATATCTTATATCTTCTTTCTATCCAAAAGATGCCGATTGACAAATTAACTCCCATCGGCATCTTTTCTTTACTCCTCATCATTTTTACATTCAATCTCCGTCCCATCCAAAAATACCACCATCAGCGTTCCATCCTCAAAGACTTTGATATGATCCAGCACCCGGAGCATAAAATTTGTCTCCATCTTTTCCAGAGACTTTGCATCCTCTACGATATTCTGAAAATCCACCACTCTGTATGCTTCCAGAAGATTCTCACTTTTCTTCTGCTCTTCCCATTTCTGCCAGAAATACTCTTTATTCTCCAGCACTACATTCCAGGCCATAACAAATGCTTTCTCTAATGTACTTTCCTCCACATGATGGTTTCCACAGCCAAACACACCTTTTACCTTATACTGCTCGCTGCACTGCCATACTTTTCGGGTTACTCCGCTTCTGCTCTGCCAGCCTTTCCGTGAGCAAACCTTATTACAAAGTCCGCATACAATCTTGGATGCAAATGGATTACTCTCCGTATTGTGTGAATAGGAATTTGTCCCATGCTCTTCCAAATATTTTTTCCGTCGCTGAATCTCCAACTGTACGCATTCCCAAATCCACGGTTCAATAAGTGCTTCATGGTCATCCTCAATATAAAACTTCTGGATTTCTCCCTGATTCATCGCCCGCTTCTTTGTAAGAAAATCCACTGTATAACTTTTCTGCAGAATGGCATCTCCCTTGTATTTTTCATTTTCCAACATACTGATCAGTGTACTGGCCTGCCACTTTGTGCCGCCATCCCATTTCTTAACACCTTCTCTTTCAAAAATCCGTTTGATATAATCCAGTGTTTTTCCACACAGGAATTTAAGGGCCTGTGTTAACAGTGCCTGACCCTTCCTACTAAGCCATCCACTGTAGTTAGATTCACATAGTACCAAAATGAGCTTTCACTTTATATTTTGATTTCTATGTTAAATTCCAAACAATACTTTTGTCACTTTAAACTTTCGGAGGAATTCAGTTATTACAGTTGCTCCGCAAATAGCGGCTATAAAACAGACAATTACCTGAATACACATGGTGTCAAACATATATGTATTCGTTATAGTACTTTTCCCCATACAAAATTTTAATATTATTCAACCCGGCCGTTTACTATACTGTAAGTTTTTCCTGTAGAATCCTTATACTTTCCGCTATAGTCGAAATCCACTTTTCCGCATTTACAATACCAGCTTCCATATGAATTTGAAGCAATTCCATTGTAACTGAAGTCAACCTTACCATCTGTCCCGATATACCACCAGCCATTGCTGTTCCTCTGTACTGTCTCCTTGCCTTTCTGTACCTTTCCACTTCTGAAATAATACCAGCCCTGTGGTGTATATAATATGTCATTAGCATTAAAGTTTACCTTGCCATTCTGACAGTACCAGTCTCCATTTGCATTTGAGGCAATTCCATTATAATTAAAATCAACTTTGCCATTGCGGATTACCCACCAGCCATTACTATTTTTAAGAACATCATTGCATTTAGTATCTATCTCTCCATCCTTGAAATAGTACCATGCACCATCTGTTCCTTTTAATACACCTGTTTTTTCTTTTCCAATTGGGGATATCTTGTCCGGGGTGTTCGGTACATCTGGCGTATCCGGAACATCTGGAGTGTCAGGCACATCCGGTGTATCAATCACATCCGTACAGTTTGTTGTAAATGCCTTGATACATAAATTTCCGTCATCACCATTCGGATATGTAATATTATAGAATTTTGTTCCATATTTATAAAAACTTCTGGAATTCTCCCTGTTTACCTCACAGTCCCATATTACGGTATCACCTCTCGCCTCCTTATATGCAGATTCATGATCCAAAGCTGCCTTATCGAGTGTGACAACCACTGAAAATGAGCTGCCCGGCTTTAAATTGACGGCCTCCTTAAGTGGTATGGTATAGAAACCTGCAAATGCACTCGTTCCTTCTGTTGTAGCAGACTCCTGCAAGGTACCGCTTGTTGGATCCTTTAAGTTCGTCAAATCTGTATATACCTGTATTTTATAACCAACATTAGATTCCCTTGTCATAGAAAGCGAAACAGCCTTAAGCTTTTCATACGTCACGCCTTCCTTTTCTCCTACTGTAAATACATTGGCCATTGTCGTGTAATTAGAGACTTTATAAGTATTTATACCGCCGTCCAGCTGATAATTATTATCATAGTTGTCAGAGCCTGTCACATCAAAGACCCACGCTGTATCAGCAAGAGACACTGTATCGTATGACATCCAGAAATAATCCTTATAGTCTCCCCAGCTATTTCTCACAAGCCATGCACCATTGTTTGCCGGTCTGTTTGTCTCCCTGAAATTATCTTTGGAGAAGTTATCATCCCAACCAACTATCATGACAGCATGTCCACCGCCAACTCTGTCAGCATCATAATAAGTATATGCGTCATCTCCATAAAAACCCCATCCGGCATTCCTGTCGTAGTACATAGCCCCGACTGCACCATGCTCCCTTATCATCTCTTTCACCTGCTGTGGCTGTTGTTTTATATTTATCTCATAAGCATTCTGCAGATGTGCGCGGTCATACCCATATGCATATTTACTATCTATTGAAGCATTTGTATCATTCTTGAAAATCGAATACGGCACATCTGATTCGTTCACCAGACCTATCCACTGGCTATAGCGACGCAATGCATACTCAAAATTACCACCTCTGTTCTGATATATGGTAGAAGCAAGCTTATTATTATACTTTGCCTTGTCCCCTTCTGTTCCACCCAAGGGATCTGTAACAAAATTGTATGCAAAGTACGCCAGCTGTGCCTCACTGAAATCAACAGTATCCTTGTCTGCCAAACCATCATTAATCATATCAAACTCAGCAAGTCCTGTTGATGAAAATGCCCAGCACGTACCATATGGATTTTGATCACGATTTGCTGGATAGTCTGCCCTTATATCAGCTATCCCATTCTCCGGATATGCTGTAGGTACTGACATATACAGGCTCTCATCTGGCTCATATAGCGGGGTATTATTGTCCAGCTCGCTCTCAATATATCCATTAGCAGTTTCCGATGTGGTAGTGTTGTCCGCCCATACTGTTACTGTACTTGGTGCTGTAACCACTGTCACTGCAGCTATCAGTACAATTAATTTCTTTCTATTCATCTGATATTCCTTTCTTAAACACTCTTAACGTACTTCATTTATCAATAGTAATAATTTACTATTATTATATCATAAAAAAATCGCATGTAAACCAAAAAAATACGATTTACATGCGATTCTATTTATTTTCCCTTGATAAGCTATTTCACCTGTCCATTTACTATATTGTATGTCTTTCCTTATTGCGCAGGATATAGATTGTTATTGCAACAACCATAAGTGCCGTAAGAACCGCCGATGAATAAACAAAATAACCTCCCTGAAGTATACCAGCCAGGTTGACAACATTGGTGTCTGCCCCCCACTGTGGAAGACATCCACAAAACAAGAATTGCCAATTATATTTTTATAAAAAACCTAATCCGCAGCTTTGCATTTCAAGAATTATACAGAAAAGAACTCCACCTATAATGTTTCTTCACTATGTTTCTATTCCTTTATTATCCATTCAATGAAGTCTCTAACTGCTCCATCTCCACCGTTATGGAGGGCAACAAAATCCGAAATCTCTTTTACCCTCTCAACCGCATCGGCAGGGCAGCCAACTACTCCGCCGGCCTCTTTCACAGGGATCATACAGGAAAGATCGTTGATATCATCTCCGATATACGCAACCTGAGACAAATCATCTGCAATGCTATTAAGCTGTTCAATTTTATTCTTGATTCCCTGGTATACTTGCTGTATTCCAAGCTCTCCGCAGCGTTTTTTTACGATTTCCGACGTTCTACCTGTAATAATTACCGGAATAATGCCACCTGGAATGGCAATATCATGTATTCCACAGCCATCCTTAATATTAAACGCCTTCATCATTTCGCCATGGGCACCCATGTATATCTTTCCATCTGTTAAAGTGCCATCTACATCCATTACTAAATATTTAATCATCATCCTTCACCGCCAGTCAATATTTACTCAAAAATTTTTTCGCGCTCTCATTTGGAATCACTTTTATTGCTAATTGCAACAACTGTAGTCCTATCACTAGAACTAGAACTTTTCCGCAAAAAGAGAAAAGCCAATTATGTACTCTGAATATCTGAAGTACCCTCACTGATATAAAGTCACTAAAATAATCAAAGGACATCAAGAACAAGGTGTGTCTTCCTAAATAAGTAAGTGCCTTCGCAGATGCAGTAGATGAACCGACTATGTTTGCAAAAAACATTAAAAGAAACGAAGCCGAGACTGAACCCATAATCATCAGTATAAATGATCCATAGTTATTAGCACTAAATTCAACAATTTCTACTGGATTGAGAATAATTCCAATGGTAGCAGAAAACAATATTATTATACAAACAAAAATCTGAACTCCGCACCCTTGATACTTTAGCTTGTTCAAAATATCCATCTTATTAATCTGAAAGCCAATCTCAATAAACAAAACAGCCATCATTGCGGTTCCAAAGTTCCATGGGAGACGTGGCACGTCCAGAACATCCAAGATATAGCTTATTCCACTTAAAACCAAACATATGATTATACGCTTGCTGTTAGACTGTGTTATTAGATGAATTGAGCGCAACATACAGCTAGCACAAAATAAACAAGTTAAAAACCATAATGGCGAACAATTAGGCATCCACTCTGTAGATCCATAGGAATAAAGAATCCCGCACAGATATTTATTGAACGGAAACATTCCGGCGCGAAAGCATATTGATATTAACGCTTCTATCAAAAAGTTTACTCCACACAAAATAAAATAAGGAACAATATACCTCTGGAAATATGCTTTAATCCATTGGGAAAGTTTTTTATCATAGCAATCTTTAAATAAAAATCCAGAAATAATAAAAAATAGCGCCATATGAAAGCCATAAATTATTTTCTTAAACGGTGGATTTACATGGCCCAATACAACAAGTAAAATTGCAATTCCACGTAGTCCATCTACCCATGCTATGCGCTCTGCTCTGCTCTGCTCTGCAAGATTATATTGTTTTTCATTGCCCCGTCACCCCCTATTAACACAATATTTGATAAAAAGAAAGCATTGTTGCCCGATTATAATATCATACTCTGTTTTTTTGCAAGACCTTTTTGCATAAAGTTGCAAAAACTTTTTTTAGGTCGTTGCACCTACATTTTGTAGGTAATTGCAAAGCCTCCTGTCAGATATAAAATCTGACAGAAATAAACTTATCATATTTATTACGTTCAATATTCTCTATGGTTCAGAAACACTTACGCATTTTCCTCATATTTTGAAGGCGTAATAAATTCCACCCTAATTCCAGATTTTTTTACTCGTTGAATCAAGTTTTTATAATAATGATTTCTACGCTCAACCTGTTCATTATTTACAGGATGACGCATATTGGGATCAAAATAATTCTCATTAATATTCACTGAAAAACCATCTAGTCCTGCTAATAACACTTCTTTTACTCCACATGCTTTCAAAAGATTTAAAGCGATGACAGCTGATGAGTCATGCGTTCGATCTGTTACTTCTATCCAATTTGCATAATTTAATATTTTTACATTACCTCTTCCGCCTTTTGACACATTAGAACAAACGATGGTATTGAGACCATCTTTTACCGCTTTATCATATATTTCTTTTCTTGTGGTTAACAAGTAGTCGTTATCTAACCGCATTGTATTAAGACCAATGGTAATTACATCAGTAGCAGATACAAGCTTGTTAATTTTCTCATTAGCATCAATAATACTCTTTCCAGGGCCAATCAATAATATTCTTTTTCCAGCAAAAGCTTTCGTTAGTTCTTCAATAACAAGTGTATCATCAACTGATTTACTCTCATTATACTGTCTGTAAACCTCTTCAGCATAATTTTTATCAAATGAAATCTTTTTTTCTGGAGCAATCATTTCCAACATTTCTCCAACTTGGTCTATTGGCAACATATGTTTATTATAAAAATGACTCGCATAACTTGGTGTACACTGATTTGCGGCGGAAAGATAATACTCCGGTGCATATCCCCAATAGAACTCAGAATGTAACTGATTGATTACCTTATCAATTACTTCCAACAAAGGTGCAATATGATAGTTTTTTCCATAATACAGGTTCAGATGCTCCAGTAGTAACTCTGTATTCAGATTGCCTGCCCCTTTTCCCATCCCCATTATAGAGCAATCTAACATTAAATCACGATTTGTTGGAAATTTCAGCATTTCTATTGCATTTGAGTATGACATTTGTAAATTATTGTGCGAATGAAAACCTAGTGTCATTGAAGGAATAAGATTATGATCAACTAAATTCAACACACGACTCATATCGTTAGGACGCATTTCACCAAAACTATCTACAATGTAGAACCCCTCTGCATCTGGGAGTTCCTTATTAATAATTTCAATTAGTTCTAGCAATTCTGCATCACTATATCTCAATGTAATCATTGGTTGAATGTAGAACTTGTATCCCTTCTCAATAATTTTACGTCCAGCCTTAATAATATCAAATCTATTTTTTTTATGAAATGCCATACGTATCCCATCAATGCCTTCTGCTACGTGTGGGCTCAAATTATCAACATTAAACTTACCATAATCCATCATGGCAACATAAGATACACCGGGTTTCTTATGTTTTAAAAAGTTTTCATAGATCACACGTTCATTTATGTATTGTGTTCGATTACTCACAGAACCTTTGTTTTCATCGATATATCCCAATTCAATAATATCAACGCCAGAAGCCTCTTGTGCTACTAGAATTTTATCCATATACGTCTGCCCGAAGTTAAAATCATTCACGCAACCGCCATCACGTAATGTGACATCTAATACTTTCAAATTATTCATAATATTACTACCTCTTTCATCTATAAATTGATATTCACCAATGCTTCTGCAATGTCAAAATCTTCTGGATTATCTATATCCACAGTTTCTTTAAATCCGACACATTTGATAAATGGATTAGCTCCAATTCTTCGACCATATTTAAGGAATACCTCCTTAGTAAATACATATACTCCAGATGTTTCTTGATAAATAGGTTCCAAATCTTGAGTCCTAGGTAAATTAGATGCATCAAAATTTAGTGGTTTTCCATTTTTCCACAAAAAAGTCTGTATCTTCTCTGCACAGAATGCTGAATCATACATTCCACTCTTTACTGATTCAATACATTCTATCATTGTTTCCGTAGTGATAAATGGAGCCGTTGCATGTGCATAAACATAAATATCAGCATCCTTTTCTTTAATAAATGATGTAAATATTTGACTAAAGTTTGAAGTAGGCAAATCCAACTCCTGCGGTCTTTTTAAAAACTTTACTCCTTCTGGAAGAAATGGAACAATTTCTTCAGAGCTACAATAAACGTTAATTTCATCGCAAAGTCCTGTTGCAACAAGATTATTCAATTCGTGTTGCAATAATGGTTTATTTCCAAGTATCCGTGTGTTTTTCCCTGGGCAACGTTCATTTTTCAATTTTATTGGCATTATTGCTATTATCTTCATGTATCAAAAATTTCCTTTCCTATTCTGTCAAGCCTAAATCTATTGATTTTACTGGCTTTGACGATTTTTATTTACCTTCCAGGAAGTATATATTCCTGAACAGCTTCATCTGAGCAATAAACATCGACTTCATCAATTGTCTTTGCATCTAAACATGCACGCTGAATAAAATGCATGAGTGGTGTTCCATCAAAGAACGGTTTAATATTCTTTCCCGGAACTCTTTTGCTTCCCAACTTGATAGGGATTAAAGCTACTGTCTTCATAATTACATTCTCCTTTTCCAATTAGTATTATTCTATTTACCTTTTAAGTAATTTCCTTCCCACGCTAAGAATGCTTTTCCTATAGATAAAAAGCATTACAACAAAAAGTAATCCAGTAATCAAATAATTGTGAATCCACACTTCGCATGCTGCCTGAATACATAACACGACCCAGGAAGTCATAATCCATTTATATTTAGCTGATACCACGGCATCCCCTGTGGCTCTCTTCCGGATAATATAGATTATATAGCTTGCAATTACTGTTGCTATCGTTGCGCCTTGAATTCCCATCAAATAAACCAACGCGATATTAAGTACCACATTAACCCCGGCTCCCCCAAAAGCGGCGATAGCCATTGATTTCGAATCTTTTTTTGCCGCCAAAATTGGGCCTATATATCCAGATGCAGCATTCAGCATTGAACTGACTAATAGGAACGGCACAAAGACCCAAGCTTGGTAAAAATCTTTTGCAAAAAGGATATGTGCTATAGGTCTTGTCAACCATATCAATCCTGCACACCCCACACACATTAACGCATTTAAATATAAAAATGTTTCTCTATAAAACCTTTTTGCTTCTTCAGAACCATATTCTTTAATTGCTGATACCTGCCAAGCTTGTATAAAAATGCCCTGTAGTGTATTTAAAATAGTAGGAATCTTGTAGGCAATTGATAAGAGTCCATTCGCAGCAACTCCGCATATAAAAGTAACAACGTATTTATCTGACGCAGTGTTAACCCACCATCCAATAGTAGTCATCATCAACGGAACTGCATATAGAAGCATTTCTTTTTGAAGTGTTTTATCAATAACAGTTCCAATATACTTCCAGATTTTCACTCTTACTGCAAGATAAACTGCTGGTATGGCCTGTCCAAGAATACTCGCTGAAAAAAAGCCTGGAAGACCAAGTTTCCAAACCAGAAGGAAAAGTACATTGGAAAGAATAGTTACTATTGTTCCAATGACTCCTGCAACCCCCATATCTTTTATTCTTTCCAGACCTTTTGAAAACTGTATCATCAGCTGGTTAAGCACATAAAAGATATAATAAAAAAGAATGAATTGTTCTACACCATATAAATCATTCCAAACATGAAAAGTACGGTTAATATATAACAGTACCGTCATGATAAACATCCCGACAAATATAAATCTCAGTGCAATTGATATTATTTTTGTATGATCCGCCCCTTTTTCCATTGAAAAACGCATTACACCATCTACAATGTTTACAGTTAAAACAGGGTACAGGAGTAATACGGTTGACATTGCCAAATCATATGTGCCGTATTCCGCAGTAGACAGAACACTTGTGTAAATCGGTACGAGGAAGAAAACTAGCAATTTAGAAGAAAAGTTACTTATAGCCAATATTCCGGTGTTTTTAATTAAGTATTTATATTTACTGTTCATTAATATTCTCCTTATTTTGACTATTCTATTTATAAAATTTCAGACAAATCAGAAGCTATTTTTATTCTGTCTCTTTTTTCTGGAATTTGATTTATGAATTTCATAAGCTTATCAATGTTCTTCGCTGAAACCTGTGCCTTGGGATTCTTGTCTAAATCGCATAAAGGAAACAAAAAATACGTTCGTGGCATATCACTAATAATCATATTTACCCCAAGAACACTCCCTGAATTTACCGTCAAAAATATATGTTGACTAAAGTCCTGTTTAAATTGAACAACCTCCCAAGGGATCTGTGAATTTAAATCTACGTTTAAACCACATTCTATAAATCTCTGAGGATTATCACGCGGATGGACTTTTACTATAAGATTTTCATTTTTTACTTTTTCTGCAATTTTTTTAACCAAATCAAGTTCTCCAATTGGTTCACCACCCTCAAAATCATAAACGCTGGAAAAGTATATATATTTTTGTTTATAACAACTTGAAACATTATTCACAGCGAAAAGTGACAAAAACTGTGTGACAGACGAATCATTAATGCTTTCTATTGGAGGGATTATAAGTGTTCCAAGTTTTCCTTCATAAACCGCTGGTGTAAAACAATAAAAATGTAAAATCTGTTCAAGCAAATTTCGTTTATGCAATAATTTTCTAAGCAACCTAGCAATTTTCATTTTGTCAGAGGATGGAAAACTATTGTTATATGATAATATTCCTTCTTCAAATCTTTCACATATCAAATCCGGATTATTCTTGGACATCATTGAATAGAGAATATATGTAACCTCGTCTATATTGTAAAACAGCATTTTATCATACCTTATATTACAAATATCCTTAAAATTCTTTAATCCAAATGTCATATTCATTACTTCGTTAATTCTTTTTGCAGCGGAATTCTTTTTTTGCACAATGTATTTGGTTTTTTTGAAAAATACATTATTAAATATACCCAAAGCCTTAACCCTTGAAGGTATCTCTTTGTTATATCCGCATCGATCTGATATTACTACATCAACAATATCATTAACGAATATTGTATTTTTCATACGAATCGCAACAAATATTTGAAAATAAGTATTACATATCATTAGAACTTTCATAGTCTTCCTCATTTTATAATCTATAAACATCTTTCACTTTGAATTGATAAACTTCCTTCTTCCGTTTAAAATCATCCAAATTTTAGGGCTAAACGTCATCAAAATTTTTGCAAGTAGTTCTGCTACAAGTATCGTTAAAACGGCTCCCGTTATAGTGTTTATAAGCGCCGCAGCATATCCAGTTAAAGGAACTGTTACGCTAAATAATTTATTGATAATCAACTGTGGGGTTTCATGAAAGGAATAGATAAAAAAATAAATCTCCATCCATCCATAAACTTTAAGGTGTTTAAAATAATCCAGACAGTTCCAAAACAAAAAACAAGCAATAAGATTCTCGATCATTAACACATACTCTGGGATAGTCTCGTAAGAAACAGTAATAATAACCGTAAGAACAATTAAGCTCAGAGGGTATGCCAACTTAGGTAATGTATTCAAGTTATCTCTAATCTTCATCAGTTTAGGATCTTCATAATTCCTGGAATAAAATCCTCCCAGTAAATAACATACCAACCCTTCTATGCTAAAAAATCCCACTTTAGTATCAATCGTACAAATCGCCAACAGTAACAATATGACGGTAACATACAATTTTCTGTTTTCAACTATTCTTTGAATTAGCTTACAGAAAATAGTCAGTATAATTAGCTGAAACAAATACCAGTATTGCCCGTTATACTGATATAATGTAATTCCTTTAAGAATTGAAACTGTTTTCCCGTCCCAGACAAAAACAGCAGATTTACTGAAAATATTTAAAGGAATTAAAGCTAACATTACAGCAAATAACGTCCAAATAGTATTCCAAGCGAAATAAGGAATTACAAGTGACCTCATTTTGGTTGAAATTATATGCTGGATATCCTCTTTTTGTGCCTTCTGCATCATAAAGTATCCGCTCCAAAAAAAGAAAAATGGCATGCTGAATGAGAACAAACCTTCATGCAGATATTCTATAACCCCTCCCCAGATCCCTACATCATAAAATACATCACCTACTGAATGATGGAGTACTATTACAATGCAGGATATAAACATTCCATATGAAATCTTCACGCTTGTTTCTTTGCTCATTTCCTTACCTCCAATGCTGGAATCCCCACAAGTGTTGCGCCTTTGTTATAACAAGATTTTACAACAACTGCATTGGCACCAATTTTAACTCCATCTGCTATATAAATATCGCCTATTATTTTTGCTCCAACGCCTATCTCAACATTATCCCCAAGTCTAGGAGCAGCTTCATCAAGTACTCCTTTATTACCAACACAATTATTCCCGTGAAATTGACAGTTCTTTCCAATTTTTGCATGGCCGTTCACAATTACGGAACCGTAATGCCAAAATCTTCCCACTAAATCGCTGGCATTATAGTGGTACTCACAAATTCTTAAAGCTCGAACAAATTTCCACAACATGTAATCATGATCATATAGCAAAGTTTTTTTAACTTGAGTTTTTATGTCATTTCCAAGATAAAGTACTTTCTCTGTTTCAAGCCACTTATATAGTGTGGTTTTGTCACATATTCTGCTTTTTAATAAATTGTCTTTCATTTCAACTCTTTGCTCCCATTATGTTTTCTACTTTACACAGGATTATAAACAGTGAATCAGATAAGCCTCCGACAATGCTACGGATTTTTGTCACACGTCGTATCTTCGATTTAATAGTACGTGCCATCGACTTTTTAAGTTGCTCCTTTATGAATTTTTGCTCATCCTTGTAGTCATTTCTCTGATTGAGCATTATTCTTTTATATAACTTTACGTAAATCGTGTTTCTGAATTCTAACACCGCATCATCTAAATCTGGATAATAATCTAAAATTACACTACTAACAAATTCATACAAAGAAAACACTGAAAAGTCTTTCTTTTTAACTCTAGAACGTGATATTGAATCTGGATTTGAAAAATAGTAATATGTTTTTTTTGTGCCTTGAGCTATGCTTCCAGCTTCAATTATTAAAAAATAAATCAGTGCTAGGTCTTCATTCAAAATCCCTACCGGAAATTTATACATCGAGTTTTCAACTGGATTAAATTCATAGTATTCTTTTCTGGAAAAAAATTTAGAAAAATTTATCGTTGGTTTATTTCTAAACAAATCTAATGAATATAATTTTCCACATGCAATATGTGCAATATTCTCTCTATAAAGCATCTTGTTAACAGCTTCTCTAGCCGTAAGTTTTTGATCGATATATTCTTCATTGGTCTTAATTTCATCTTCTGATGAGATTATTTGATAAAAAGAAGAAGCTACTTTTACTTTATATTTTTCTATAAGTGAATATAGATACTCTATATAATCGTAAGAAACGAAGTCATCACTGTCGATGAACGTAATGTAATCACCGGTAGCGGCATTAATTCCTACATTCCGTGCTTCAGACAATCCTCCATTATTCTTATCTATTACTATAATTCTAGAATCCATTTTAGAGAATTTATCTATTATTTTTCGTGAATTGTCAGTAGACCCATCATTTACTATAATTATTTCCAATTTACGATAGGTTTGATTTATAATACTATTTAAGCAACGATCGATATATTTTTCCACATTATAAACTGGTACAACTACACTAATTAGACACTTCATCAATATTGTAACCTCCTAATTTTTTCCTGTTAATTAATCTTGTAGCAAATAGGATTGCGGGCGCAAAATACAATATGGCTATGATCGGATAGTTCAAACCATACCAAGCAGTCCTAAAAATTGTTATACAAAGGGCAGCGTATACCATAAATCTGTATTTTGTTGTTTTTCTTACAAGTCTGGCAAGAAGTAAAATATATGCTCCAGAAAAAAAGATAGCGAACTTCAACCCGAAATTTGCAATTGGTTCAGCGAAAAACAGTCCTCCTCCTGCTGTCGGATAAAAATTTTGAATATAAGATCCAAATGAATAAGGGGCATTTAAAAATGGGACACAATTTACAGCATAACTTAAAAAAGTTATGCCATGAAAAAGCTCTCCTTTCGTTGCCAAATCTACTGCACAATTAAAAACATATGAAACATCGCAAGCCGTGGATTGGATCAAAGCGCCATTCAATACTTTTTTTAATTGTAGATTATCCGCACCTGTTCTGAGCATTCCTACCGCGACAAATAGAACAACTACACAACCGGCTATTACTCCTATCTTCATAATTGTGTTTTTATTATTCCTGTTATTGTTATAATATTTAATTGCAAGAAAAGCCAATAGTCCCATGCAATCGACTCTTTCTCCATGAAAAACATACCAGAACACAATAATAACTGTCACGAATATAGCGCATTTTCGGCATCTTTCATTCATTATTGCTATTGCCATAAAGAATGGAGGCATGCATGACCAACCTGTAAATGGTAATATTCCTCTTGTAAATCTATTTGTCAATACAAATGCGCCTAAAGACGGAATTGTCGGAAACATTAAAAAAGTTATTCCAACTGCTGCTATAATCAATAAAACCGAGATCTGAAATCCAGCATCTACGTTCAATGTGAACAATTTACCCTCGTTCTCTAAGCAGTTTGAAATGGATAAAACGCAATAAAGAATGAGATTAAATGAAAAGACACATATAAACATTTCATAAAAGTATATTGGAACCTGTTTGAAAGCCAACAAGCCATAAACATCCCACCCCACATATGCCCCATATTCCTGTATCAAGCAAAAATTTAGTAAGAAAGCCAAAATACTAAAAAGTGAAATTTTGGCTTTCTTAAATATCATAATTGTCTGAATCAATGCTATCGCTAGACATACAGTGGGATCATTTATAAATAATACGCCCAAGCCGCAAAACAAAGTACATATTATTATAATAAAATCATGCTTTTTTACTAACATCCGTTATAACCTTTCCGCGGCTCAACGCTTGACAGTAATACCTATCAAGCATTTTTGCTTTTTCTTTAATATCATATTTTTCTTTCAGTGCAGTAATATCAATGTTTCTATTTTTTGTACTGCACTCAAGAGTTTTTTTCGCCCAATTCTCATCTGTTTCATCCAAAGGCATAAACTCTATCAGCTCTGTAAGCTTACATGTCGGAGCAACCGTATCACTGAATAGCGCTGGTATTCTTGCTGCCTGTACTTCGACGGAAACAACTGGAAATCCTTCATATCTGGAAGGCAAAACGAAAACATCAATAAGACTATAAACTTCTCTCATGTTTTTCGTCGTACCATAAAATATCACTTTATCCTGTATGTTAAGACTTTGTACTAATTCTTTTATCTGCTCTTCAAGTTCTCCTGTTCCAACAAGCAGAAGGACTGCATCTGCTCTCCTTTTACTTATCTCGCTAAATATATGGATTAGTTTTTCATGATTTTTCTGATATGAAAACCTTCCAACGTGTCCAATAATTAATTGATCTTGAAGTTTATGCTGCTCACGAATCTTTTCTCTGACTTCAGGATCTATGTCATAATAGTCAAGATTGATTGCATTCTCTACGAGCAAAACTTTTCCCTTTTGCATCCGTCTTTTTCCGTACAAGTATATCCCCGCTTCTTGTCCACAGGTCATAAGATCTGTTGCGGCGTGTACGCACAAAAACTTACAAATAGCGGCCATGATTCTAAACAGAATATTTCTATTTGTTTCTGCTATGTGGGAATGAGAAATCCTCACTTTAACTCCAAGGAGATACGCCGGTAATAATGCGCAAAAATTTACCAAATTCATATGCGCATGTACAATATCAGGTCTTTCCTTTTTTATCACTCTGTATCCATCAATCAGATTTTTTATGAAATTTTCACTCCGCGCCGTAATTCTAATCGTTCGACATCCGGATTCCTCAATTTTTTCTTTGCAGGTCTCAACTGCCTGGTGTTGATATGCAAGAACAAATTCATATGCATCCTTATTCATTGCACCGCAATAATTACAAAGCATTTGTTCTACACCGCCAGAAGTTAATCCAGCAACAAAATGCATTACCTTAATCTTTTTCATCTCTTTAACCGCCATATTTCTGATATATTGTGTTCTCCGGACTAAAAAACGATCTTATGCTTTCATTCATTTTTGCTTCTAATCTTGACTATGAACGGTCTCCCATACGCCTGCAACACCCCGGAAACACCAATCATGATCTTTCTAGGCATGTGTTTAATAAGTGTAATGTAGACTCCTCTCAGTCCTGTGGCCTTCTTATACTTCCGCAAGTTTTCATCTTTCCATGGACTCATCTTTTTATACTTCATCCACTCACCTACGTACTTATGCCTGCATCCCTCAACCCACGGTCTCCTGCTTAAGAAGCTTGTAGTAAAATGGATGATTGCCGGAGACTCAGTTGCTCTTTTAATCTGCTCTCTACCGTAGAACTTCGGCGGTTTCCGGTAAACCATCATCTCGTCATATGAGAAGTCGTAGTAGATTGTAACGGAATTAAACCTTGGCTCGAAGCAATATGTATCATGAGACAGAACTGCATTTAATGCTCCCTGGTCTCCCTGCTGAATCTTTCCATGTTTATGGGCAATAAATTTCATCAGCCTATCCTCTACTTTTTTCCCTTTCCATTTATCCAGGTCTATGAGCATTACGCCGGAGTTGAACATGATGTCATCCGGTTTGAGATCAATATTTGCACGGTACTGTCTGCTGAAAGCATCCATCAATGCCCCGACAGCTTTTCCCTGCAAGTCAAGATTCCAAAGCTCCCGGATAGATGTATTAATGAGGATGTCGCAATCCAGATACAAAACCCTGTGTAAATCAGCCGGAACGTCTCTGCTGATAAATAGTCTCGCGTATTGGCTTAAAGAACCTCTGTCAACAGCAACATCCATTGACAGTTCCTGGCTTACATTCATTGCTTTAATCCACACCGGCAAAGATCTGTTGTAGGTCTTACATATAGATTCCAATTTCTTCTTGTTGGTATCTGTAATGCCTGAGTCCAAAACATAAACTGCGATGAACTCCATATCCTTACTGTTCTCATAAAGAGAGACCATGGACACACCTAAGATTTCAGCAAACCCATCGTCTGAAGCATACACAATGTGAGCTTCGTTAGGGTTGTAGGAAACTGTTGTGTTAGGCTTCTGCTCCTGTAATGCTCCCATCATGCCACCGCCTTTCCGGTGACATAAGTAGTTTCAACAGAGCTTACTCTCGAAATGTAAGCGACATGCCCCCTTTTTGAAAAGGTGTACTCATAATCAGCTCCCGGAGCAAAACAAACAACAAGCACATTGGCAAGGTCAACGATATAAGTAAAAGCGCCTTCGCCCATAGCTTCGACTATGTACAGTATTTTCTTTTTCTCCGCCATAGGTTTCTTCCTCCACTGGTTCATTCAAATTTTTTATCTATGTACACACCCACATGGATGGTATCTTTCATCTACTGTGTTCATCACACAGCTTTATCCCGCTATTTCCGCGTTTATTCGTCTTATTTCTCTGCATCTCATCATCCAGACAGGTTCACTCAACAAAATCAGTCGAGCTTTTCCTTACATTGCTCCATCATTTCTAAATACTCCCACAGCAGTCTTACAAAGAATACTAATATCCCCCTTAACACTCCACTCCCCAATATACTGAGTATCCAGCTTCACCACTTCCTCAAAGTCCGTGATATTGCTTCTGCCACTCACCTGCCACAGTCCGGTCAATCCCGGTCTGAATGACATTCTTGCTCTGTGGTGTGGCTCATACTTCTCCCACTCATCGAGTGTCGGTGGTCTGGTGCCTACCAGGCTCATATCCCCCACTAGTATATTGAAGAATTGTGGAAATTCATCCAGGCTTGTTTTCCTGATAAACTGCCCAATTCCGGTTTTCTTCTTTCCGTTTGGCAGCACCTTATTGCCTATGATTCTCGGGTCGAAATCCATCTTAAACATCATTCCGTCGCCCACTTTATTCTGTGCCGCAAGCTCCTTCTTTCGCTCCTCGGCATCCATATACATGCTGCGGAATTTGTACATCTTGAATTTTCTTCCGTTTCTGCCGACTCTCTCCTGTGCGAAGAATATCGGTCCAGGCGATGCTATGTATATCATAGGACCCACAAATATCATTATGATAAGTGTGAACAGGCAGCCCACCAATCCTCCGACTATATCCATGCCTCTCTTTACCAGAAGCGCGCTGGTGTTGGCACAGTTCACGCTTGATGTGACTACTATGTAGTCGCCTATCTTTTCTATCTGCTTGTAACCTCCCTGGGCTGTGCCATTTTTGGTTATTCCTGTATGTACCGCTATTCCCATCTCAAGGAATATATCTGCCATCCGCTCTGGATATTCATCCTCGCTACAAGGCGGGATGAGCACCTCATCCACCCACTCATCACACGCATAGTCCACTATACCATCGTGGTTTGCAACTATAGGTATGCCACATATAGTCATACCCTTCATGTCTGTATCCAGTGAAGCTGCTACTATCTTTGTATAGCCTATACAGCTTTTCTCCACTGTGCGCAGTGTATCACGAAGCATGGCATCCGGTGCTATGACAAGCAGTGATTTCTTAGATGTTCCAAAGCCCTTTTTCTTAAGGAAGCTCTTGAGCGCTAGTCTTGCTACATATGTTATTGTCACATAGATTGGAAACATGATATAAAATGATAATCGCGAGTATATATCAGCCATCTGTGTGGTGAACAGGAAAAGTGCTGTCACCAAAAATACAAGCATTGCATGCTTACAGGTCGATATAAACTCATCCAGATATCCGCGTTTTAGGACGTTCTTGAATGAGTCTGCCATTATCTCCACAAAGAAATCTATCAGAAGAAATGCTACCCCCAGTATACGGTAGTCCTTGTCCACATATGGGTTATTAAAGCCAAATCGTATCACATATGAAATAAAAAATGCTATAACAATGCATGCGATATCTATAAGCATAAAGTCTATATGCTTTGTCCATCCTCTGCCTTTCTTTCTGTACATTCTTTCCAAATTCTCCTTATGGTATCTTTTATTTTCCTTTATACCTGTTCTAGGGGAGGTACCTTTGTACCCCCCCCGAATTATTTTAGCCTATTCTGTTTTACGTATGTTTTATTCGGTTATTTGTATCTTTTTCTGTATCTAATCAGGGTTTTCAATAATATATTTTCACCCATTTTTAATTCTTTGTCAATGAATATTAGGTTTTCTTTATAATTTTTGACACATTCGCTAACCGCTATAGTATTACAGCACCCATAATTATACATTATTATATGTCATGCTGCCTATTTTTCCTCAAACAGCCTCTGCTTCCTCTCTATCATCTCATCAATCCTTGCGATATACTGCCCTACATCCTTGACATTCTCACATCTGTCGATGCGGTGTGTGCCATCCGGATTTGGTATAGGCCAGACGCGCTTGGTGCTTGCTCCGGCTCCGCAGGCCACGATGGTCTGCTTTTCCTCCATTATCAATATGTTGTATACACCGGCCTTACCCTTTGCCGCATAGCCAACGTTTTCCATGTTGCCTGCCATGCCCTTCTGCCTGTAGAGGTAGTATGGCTCAAGCCCCATCTGCTTACAGTAGGCTGCGCAGAGATCCATATGCTCCTGGGTGTTGACCATCTGCATATCTCTGTAGCGGTCTTTGAAGATGGTGAGTCTTGCAGCTCGCTTTACTGCGAGTGAATGGATAGTGACGTTGTCAGGTGCCAGTTCCTTCACCAGCTCCATTGTGTGCCTTACATCATCGAGTGACTCCTCGGGAAGTCCCATGATGAGGTCCATGTTTATGTTGTCAAAGCCCAGCTCACGCGCGAGCTTGAAGCTTTGTATCGTATCGTCTACTGTGTGGTGTCTTCCTATTATATCGAGTGTCTGCTGCTTCATGGTCTGTGGATTTACTGATATACGGCTGATGCCGTTTTTCTTTAGTGCCAGGAGCTTTTCTCTCGTGATGGAGTCCGGTCTGCCTGCCTCCACCGTAAATTCCAGGCAGTCCTTTAAATCAAAGCTGCATTTGATTTTTCTGATAAGCCTGTCAAGCTGTGCAGAGCTTAGTGTGGTCGGTGTGCCGCCTCCTATGTAGATGGAGTTTAGCTTCTTGTGATAGAATTTCTGTGCCGTGTAGTCTATCTCCTTCTCGAGTGCGTCGAGGTAATCATCCACACGGTTTTTCCACACGCCGAGCGGGTATGACGTAAACGAGCAGTATGCACAGGTGCTCGGGCAGAAGGGTATGCCTATATACAGGCTGTAGCCGTTGTCATAGTCCACCTTATCGAGCAGTGCCTTCTCACGCTTTGCTATACCTATTGAGAGGTCGATTTTCTCATCGCTTGCGAGGTAGGTTTCCTTCAGATAGTCGTAGGTTTCCTTATCGCTCATGCCGTCCTCTATGCATTTCATGGCTATCTTGGTCGGTCTGATGCCTGAGAGTGTGCCCCACGGAAGGCTCTTTCCTGTGCCCTTTTCTATCATGGAATACAGGGCGAGCTTGAGGCGGTTTTTGGTCTCCTTACGGTCTGTGCCGGTCACGGATATTTTTGTACAGATACTTTCTCCGGCTGTTTTAATGTCACTTTCGTCGGCTTGCTGCATCTCATCTGTCATGGAATTATTTCCGCCGTCTCTATTCAGCGTCCACTCCACTGCAATTTCATCGCCCACATAGTCTATCTTAAATACCTGTGAGGCATCCGCAAATTCCTTTACGCCATCATCTGTCATCTCATGGTGTGTGCAGGCCAGGTTTTTTCCCTCCACCTCATCAGGTGAGCAGCTATAGTACATCTGCACATCCTCCTGTGGGAAGAACTCCTTGAGCAGTGAGTGCACATCATATTCAAAATCCGGTTTATTAAATACTACTACTATCATAAGTAAGGGTTATACATCCTCTCGTTTTCTATGGTTGTTGTGTCGTTGTGGCCCGGGTACACCTCTGTATGCTCAGGCAGTGTCATGATTTTTTCCTTCACTGTGCGCACAAGGTCTGACATGCTGCCGCCCTTGAAATCCGTACGTCCGATTGAGCCGCAAAACAGCGAATCTCCTGTAAAGATCACGTCCTCATACGGGAAATAATAGCAGCAGCCGCCCGGTGTATGCCCCGGTGTGTGAAGCACTACTATGTGAAAGCCTGCGATGTCAAGCTCCTGCTTATCCTTCAAAAATACATCTGCATAAAAAGTCTTTGACTGGCCCATCATGTAGCTGACATTAAGCTGCGGGTCATCGAGTGTGGCTTTGTCTGCCTCATGGATATATATCTTGATGCCGTAGCGGTCTGCGAGCGGCTTTGCATCAGTGGCATGATCAAAGTGTCCGTGTGTGAGCAGTATTGCTACAGGCTTTGCGCCTGACTCGTCCACCTTTTTGGCGAGCTGATTAGCACACGCGCCCGGGTCTATTATTATCATTTCCTTTGTCTTTATATTGGTGACAAAGTAGCAGTTGGTCTGCACCGGTCCCACTACGAAGTGGTCTATCTTCATATTTACCATATGAGTGTACTCCTTGTCTATTATATGTTATGCTTCACGCAAGAACCACCGGGATTTAGCCGGTGGTCCTCTCTACGTCTATTACACTTTCTATCTGTCTGAGCTTCTCCACTAGAACCTTTATCTGGTCCCTGCCTTTGATATTAAAAAATACCTCGATTGTAGCGATGCCCTGCTTGCTGGTCTTGGACTGGATACCACTGATATTGATTTCCTTCTCGGTAAATATCTTTGTGATATCTACGAGCAGTCCCGGCCTGTCATGACAGAATATCTTTAGGTCTGCCTGATACTCGGCACCGTTGTCCATGAGGGCTGTATCCTGCCACTCTGCTTCTATGAGCCTGTCCTTTTCTATCTTGGACAGATTGATGATATTCACGCAGTCCGTCCTGTGGATGGAGATGCCTCGGCCTCTTGTGACAAAGCCCACGATTTCATCTCCAGGAACAGGATTGCAGCACTTCGAGAAGTGCACTGCCACGTCATAGAGTCCGTGTACCACAATACCGCTCTTTGACTTGTGCTCCGGCTGTATGCCTGCTGCCGTCTGCTGCTTTTCTGCGATGCTGCCAAGCACATCTTCATCTGTCACCGGCACCACATGATCCTTCTTGTACTCGTCGTACATCCTGTTGACTATCTGGCTCTCCTTGAGTCCGCCGTGGCCGACGGTTGCAAGGCATGAGTTCCAGTCGTGGAAGCCGTATTTGCGGCGTATTTTCTCCTGATACTCAGGCTTGTTTATTTCAGCAAAGTTGATACCCTTTGCCTTGGCATAGGCTGCTATCAGATCCTTGCCGTGCTGTATATTCTCCTCCTTGAGCTCACTTCTGAACCACTGGTTGATCTTGTTCTTGGCCTGTGTGCTCTTTACGACCTTGAGCCAGTCACGGCTTGGCCCCTTGGAGTTCTGCGAGGTGATTATCTCTATCTGGTCACCGTTTTTGATGACATAGTCTATCGGCACCAGCTTGCCGTTTACCTTGGCACCGACCATCTTGTTGCCGACCGCAGAGTGTATGCTGTAGGCAAAGTCTATAGGTGTGGAGCCCTTTGGCAGGTTTTTTACATCGCCGGACGGTGTGAATGCAAATACATTGTCGGAGAATAAATTTAAATCACTCTTTAATAAAGTCATAAACTCCTTATTATCCGACATGTCCTGCTGCCACTCGAGTATCTGGCGCAGCCAGCTGAGCTTCTCCTCCTCTGTGACAGTGGTGGTAGTGGCATTGCCGTTGTTTGCTTCCTTGTACTTCCAGTGCGCTGCGATACCGTACTCAGCTGTACGATGCATCTCATAGGTACGTATCTGTATCTCAAACGGCTGTCCGCTCGGGCCTATGAGCGTCGTATGAAGCGACTGGTACATGTTCTGCTTCGGCATGGCAATATAGTCCTTGAAACGGCCCGGTATAGGCTTATACTTCTCATGTATGATACCAAGCACTGCGTAGCAATCCGGTATGGTATCCACCAGAATCCTGATGGCAAAGAGGTCATATATCTGGTCTATAGTCTTGTCCTGATTGACCATCTTCTTATATATACTGAAGAAATGCTTTGCCCTGCCGTATATCTCTGCCTTGATACCGGCATCTGAAACATACTTCTTGACATCGTTTACCAGGCCCTGGATGTAGGTGTCGCGCTCTGTCTTTCTGAGGGCTACCTTCTCTACCAGATCGTAGTAGGCATCCGGATAGAGGTACTTCATACAAAGGTCCTCGAGCTCTATCTTTATCTTGCTGATACCAAGTCGCTGCGCGATAGGACAGTAGATATCCTGTGTCTCTCTGGCGATACGCTGCTGTGCCTCCTTGGACTGGTACTTGAGTGTACGCATATTGTGCAGTCTGTCCGCCAGCTTTATGAGGATGACTCTGATATCCTTCGCCATGGCGAGAAACATCTTGCGCAGATTCTCAGCCTGCATCTCAAGCCTGTCCGCATTCTTGTCCTTCGGATCCTTGGTGCTGTCTGTCAGATGCAGGTGCTTTAACTTCGTGACACCATCCACCAGATGTGCGACATCGTCTCCAAACTCCGCACGCATCTCATCCATGGTCATGATGGTATCCTCCAGCACATCATGGAGCAGTCCTGCTGCAATTGTTTCCTTATCCAGCTCGAGCTCGGCGAGTATTATGGCAACACACAGCGGATGTATGATATAAGGCTCTCCTGACTTACGCGCCTGCCCCTTATGGGCATCATAAGCTACCCTGTAGGCTTTGTCCACAAGGCTCGTGTCATCCGACGGATGGTACTTTTTGATTTCCTTTTTAAGCTCATCGTAAAGCTCCTCTGGGCTCGTAAAATCCTTTGTTCCCCTTATACCGCTGGTATCTGAGCGAAATTTGTCCGCTATTTTTTCTAATTCTTCTGTTGAGTAATCTGCCAATAGTCTCACCTCGATTGTAGTGTATCTTTAGTAGCCATTATATTTTATTTCTTTAAAAATTGCAATCTCATGTTGTTAGCCGATAACCATCTTTACTCCGCCATACATGCCGGCTGAGTTGCCGAGTGTGGCAAGCTTGATCTCTGTCTCACGGCTTGCATGGAAAGCATACTCTTTATAGTACTTTGCTGCTGTATCGATGATGATGCTGCCTGCCTTTGAAAGGCCACCGCCGACAACAAATACCTCAGGGTCCATAACGCATGCTACTGCTGCCATTGCCTTGCCGAGAAGCTTCATAGACTGCTCTACTGCCGCAATGCCCGCTGCATCTCCTGCCTTTGCCGCATCGCATACATCCTTGGCTGTGAAGCCTGCATTTAAATCAAGCTTTGTTGCCACATCCCTGTGTGCTGCAATGTATCTCTCTGCTACTCTTACAAGTCCGTTTGCTGATGCATACTGCTCTAAGCAACCCTTCTTGCCGCAGCCACAGCACTCTGACTCATCATCTACCATAGGCATATGTCCTATCTCTCCGCCTGCTCCGTTTATTCCGGCTACGATTCTGCCCTCGCGGATGATTCCTCCGCCTACGCCTGTGCCGAGTGTGATCATGACTACATCCTGATGGCCCTTTCCACCGCCCTGCCACATCTCACCGAGCGCAGCTACGTTGGCATCGTTTCCGGCCTTTACCTTGATGCCGCCGCACAGTACTGAGAGTGACTGTGCCACGTTGAACACACCCCAGCCGAGGTTGACACACTTCAATACTGTTCCGTCATCCTTTATAGGTCCCGGCACTCCCATGCCTACGCCCTCGATGTCACCCATCTCGATGCCGTGCTTCTCGTTATTTTCCTTGATGGATGCTGCAATATCAGGCAGGATGAGCTCGCCTGAATTCTCTGTGCGTGTAGGAATCTCCCATGTATCGACAAGCTTTCCTGTGGTCTCAAAAAAGCCTATCTTTACAGTTGTTCCACCTATATCTACTCCGTATGCATATTTCTTCATTTTTTCGTCCTCCAAATCGTTAAACTATGTTTATATTTTATTGCCTAATTGCATATTTTTCAATGTTTTTCATTGTTTTTTATATTTTTTCTATATATAGAGGCATGTATATCATCATCCATATGCCCGCTATTTGTAAATCCAAGCTTTTTGGCAAGGCGAACCGATGCTTCATTTCTCTCATCTATCCGGCAGTAAAGCTCTTCAAAGTCTGTGTTTTCGCGCGCGTAGTCTATGATGAAGCGGCACACCTCCGTGGCATAGCCTTGGTTCCATAATTCCGGCGCTATCATATAGCCCAGTTCATCATGCTCAAGCCCTGCCCGTCCTATCAGCTTCCCTGTTTCTCTGGAAAATACAAGCCACATGCCATACTCGTAAAAGCCATACATGTTCTCTATATATGCTTTCTGGTATTCAAGCTCTGTCTCGTAGTCATAAAGCGGTTCCACAAAGTCTGTCATGCCAGGCTTGTCATAGAGCTCATAGAGCGCAGGAAGGTCTGACAGGGACAACTCACGTATCAGACACCTGTCTGTCTCGCCGATGTCCCACGGGATGTGATTATATCGCCTGCGCACCCGCTCCAGATACTCAATATCAAGCTCTGCAAGGCTCTCGACTGCATAGTGCGTGCCGCACTGCGGTTCTCCTACTGATGCTATGCCGAGTGAGTCGGCTATTTGCTTCTGCTGCCTGTTTGATACTATCCAGATGTAGTCGGCGGGAGCTTTCGGTATTCTTAGATTTCCCGTATTAGCTTTCGCGGTGTTATCTGCATATTCTTGTATCGTTGTTTTTTGGAAGTCATTAATTGATTCATTTGCCGGTAGCGCAACATACAGTTTTTCCCGCAGCTCATCAGGTAGTTTTTCTTGCAGTTTTTCCTGAAATTCATCATGCAACTCGTCTGACGCAAATGACATATTGGCTGCGCGCTTCCACTGCAGCTTTAATATCTCGTCATGATAGTAAAAAGAGGCAAGTTTTGCGCTTGCCTCATCAATAATTATTATCATTAAACTGTCTCCGGCTCCGGATAGTCCACTCCGAAGGTCTCAACTGTAACTGTCTTCATGACCTGAGCCTCAAGTGGTTTGTCCATGTAGTCTGTGCGCACCTCTGCGATCTTGTTTACCACATCCATGCCCTCGATCACCTTGCCGAATGCCGCATACTCGCCGTCGAGATGTGGTGCATCCTGATGCATGATGAAGAACTGGCTGCCTGCTGAGTCAGGTATCATGGTACGTGCCATTGAAAGTACACCGGCTGTGTGCTTTAAGTCATTTTTGAAGCCGTTGTGTGTGAACTCGCCCTTGATTTCATAGCCCGGGCCGCCTGTACCGTTTCCGTCAGGATCTCCTCCCTGGAGCATAAAGCCCTTGATTACGCGGTGGAAGCATACTCCGTCATAGAAGTTGTGATTGATTAAGCTGATAAAGTTGTTTACTGTGTTTGGTGCGATTTCCGGATAAAGCTCCGCCTTGATTACATCGCCGTTTTCCATTGTGATTGTTACGATTGGATTCTGTGCCATTATTTTTCTCTCTTTCTTTTATAATATTATGAGGCTTGGAGAATATCCATTCCTCGCAATTATTAAATATCGAATTAATTTCTACCCGATTGATTTTACCTGATTTTACTCACTCAGAGCCTCGACTACCTTCGGAAACTCCATGAAGTGCGATGCCTTCACCAGTATGGTGTCACCCTCCTTCACATATGAAAGAAGCTCCTGTGTCATGGTCTCCCTATCCTCGAAATAGTGGATGTCTACATCGGATGATTTCTCCGCTGCCCCGGCTGCATATTCCTTTGCCAGCTCTCCTGCGGCAAAAAGTGTATGGATATGATTCTCTCCAACTGCTTCGCCTACCTCATGGTGCAGCTTTTTCTCATCGCTTCCAAGCTCTCCCATGTCTCCAAGCACTGCTATTGTCCTGCCCTTTGCATGTGAAAGCACCTCGATAGAGGATTTCATGGATACAGGATTTGCATTGTAGCAGTCATCTATCACTGTCATGCCGTGTGTTTTGATAAAATTGGTACGCCCTGCGATTGTCTCTGCTTTCTCGATTCCTGATTTAATCTCAGCTATTGTGAGGCCAAGCTGCAATCCGACAGCCGCTGCCGCCATGGCATTGTATACATTGTGCTCTCCCGAGATGTGGATGTGTGCATCAAACTCACCCTCCGGAGTGACAAAATGAGCCTTCATGCCGTCGAAGCCCAGGTTTTCAATATTTGTGGTATATACTGATTTATGAACGCCTGAAGCTGATTCCTTGCCATAGTATATGGCAGGCTTTCCATTTACCGTCTGCACTGTGGCCAGCTTGTCGTCATCTGCATTCAGCACTGCGACCGCATCCGGCATCATATGCTCAAAGCACTCTGTCTTTGCTTTAAGCACACCATCTCTGTCGCCCAAAAACTCCAGATGGCAGTAGCCGATATTGGTGATGACCATGACATCCGGGCAAGACATAGTAGAAAGTCTGTGCATCTCGCCAAAATCAGATATGCCCATCTCAAGCACCGCTACCTGATGGCTTTCCCTGATTCCGAAAATGGTGAGTGGCAGGCCTATCTCGTTGTTGAAATTGCCTGCGGTCTTGTGGACGCTGTATTTCTGCTCAAGAACTGATGATATCATCTCCTTGGTGCTGGTCTTGCCGACACTTCCGGTAATGCCCACCACCTTGATATCCAGGCTTTTTCTGTAAAATGCCGCGATCTTTTTCATGGCATCGGTGGTTGATTCAACAAGCACATATGGGCCTGCCGGATCCTTCAGCTCATGCTCAGAGAGCACAATTGCCGCCCCCTGCTCAAACACAGTCGGAATGAATTTGTGTCCGTCCACCCTTTCTCCCTTTATCGGGATAAAAAGATAGCCCTCCTTCACCTGTCTGCTGTCTATGACGGCGCCGGTGATTGTCGTATCGAGCAGTGTCTCATCGCCTATGTATGTGCCCCCGCAGGCCTTTGCGATATTTGCAAATGTAAGATTCTTCATGTACTTATCCGACATGCTACACCTCATATTTTTTCAAAGATATGTCAATCAGATGCTCACAGAGCTGATTAAAGCTCATACCGATAACTGCGGCCTCCTGTGGCAGAAGACTGGTCGGAGTCATGCCAGGCAGTGTGTTTGCCTCGAGGCAGAACATCTCATTTTTGTCGTTGAGCAAAAAGTCTGAGCGTGAATATGTGTCAAGCCCGATAACACGCGCAACCTCCTCGGCATAGTGCTGCATATCCTTTGTCACCTGCTCAGGAAGCTCGGCCGGACATGTTTCTACTGTACTGCCCGCCTTGTATTTGTTCTTATAATCGTAGAAGCCCTCCTTCGGTGCAATCTCTATAATAGGAAGAGCCTTTCCCTCGATAACGCCGACAGAGAACTCCCTGCCCTGCACAAATTCCTCGATAACCAGCTCATTTTCCCACTTGAAGGCATCGTCAAGTGCCGCCTTGAACTCGGCCGCATCCCTAACGATGGTGACACCGATGCTTGAACCGCCGCAGCATGGCTTTACCACGCATGGAAGTGTCAGGTCAAGCTTTGTGATATCGTCCTGTCTGGTCGCTCTTGTCATGGAAATACCCTTTGGAGTAGGTATACCGTTTGCAAGGAAGAACTGCTTTGATGTCTCCTTGTTCATGGCGATGGCTGAGCTTAAATAATCGCTGCCTGTATATTTGACACCGAAGAGGTCAAATGCTGCCTGTATCTTTCCGTTCTCTCCGTTTTCTCCGTGGAGAGCCATGAAAACAATGTCAGCCATCTGACACATTTTTATGACATTTGGTCCGAAGAAGCAAGGTGACTGGTCCTTTCTGGAAGCCTTTACCTTTGCGAGGTCAGGTGCCTCTGTCGGAATATCGCTGACCTGCACGCTTATCTCGTCCGCGCGGTCAAATATACCTGTCAGGTCCTCCTCCCTGTCACTATATCCCATAAATACATCCAATAATATAACTTTGTGGCCGTTCTCTTTGAGTGCCTTAGCTACCATGCTTCCTGTCTTGAAGGAAACATCTCTCTCTGTGCTGAGCCCTCCGGCAAGTACTACGATGTTCATTTTTGTCCTCTTTTCTTTGATTGAATTATCATGCTTTGGCTTAATTAAACACAATGCAATACTTCTTTTTTAAAGCTATGAGTAATCAACATAATTTTTCCAAAATTATAACACCATTTGTGCAAAAAAGAAAGACCGGTTGCCCGGTCAAAAAAGAAATTCTCATTTTATTTTAAACTGTGTTGGCTTCCAGCAGCTGTATCATTCTCATAAATACCATCCGCCCGTGCAAATCATCCTGTGAAAGTGATTCTCCGTACTTCAATACTAATAATCGGCACTGATAAAAATTCAGCTCAGGATTGCCAAAAAGCAAAATCCGCAAGGCTGCATTTTCCAGGTAATTGTGTATATTTCCCACCTCAATAAATATATCTACAATATCATCGAGGTTAATAAGTCCTTTCTGTTCATAATAAATTCTTCCCAAATATTTCATCCCTCCATCGACTTTATTTTTCGTAGAACTTCTTTTTTTGTCTTTCTTTTGAAATTTTGTCGTCTTTGCGAAATTTCCCTCTTTGTTTTTGTTGGTGGATTCATTTTTCCATATAATATATCAATATTCTAGGCGCGTTACGCGCTTGTATTTTGAAGATTTCTATTAGAATTTTTAATTTTGATAGGTGATTAGCAGTTTTCGACAAAATACGACATGGTTTTAGGTTTAATTTAGTTGGTTTTTGTTTAATATTGCTCTTTTTATATCAGAATTTTTGTAATGATAAATTTGTACTATTTTTGTGGTTTTTTCCTTGCTGGCTGCATCTGGTAGTCTTGATGCAATAAGGGCAATACAAGATAAATCCATAAAGACTTTTGCCCTTGCCATTTTTGCAACCCGGATGTTATCAAGGTTGTAATTATCTTTTAAATCCCCGAACGTACGCTCTACGCTGGTTCGTTGATTATATAGTTTTTCAAATGCTTTTGTTTCTCTGAATGGTGCTGTAATAAACCTTGAATTATCTTTGATTTTTCGACATAATCGTAACCAAGACTGCGTCTTAGAACCGGTAACCGGGTCAGATTTGAGACGCATAACCAATGCCTTTATATCTGATAATTGCTCTATTTGCATAGCATAATGTACAATAGCCATAGGTTGATAGCATAGTGGGCAGGTCTTGAGGAGCTATAATCCATAAAACTTTTAAAACAGCTCCCAAAATTCAGCCCATAAGCCGGAAAAAATACGAGAAAAGTAGCTGAAACCGCAAAAATCTCCAAAACAGCTTAAAAATTAGAGGCTTCTGGCATAATAGTGGAAGCCTCTAATTATTTCACATAAAAAGAGCCTCCACATTTCTGTGCAAGCTTCTTTTGAAAACTAAAAACTAAAAAATATATTGTTTTTTATATGTCCTGAAACATCAGTAAAATCAATGACTATGAATTATGTAATTCTCTCAATTATTTCATTTTTGGAATTATTTCATTTTTTGAAATAATTTTGACATGATTAGAAATGAATGTTAAAATATAGTTAACAAAAAGGTGCTACCTATAACAACGGTTCGCCTGATCATTTACTTAGTTAAAATAACCGTTCAGTTTCCAGGCTGGGGCGGTTATTTTTTGTGGTCTTACTGCCATTGGAACCAATCGCATATCCAAGACCAAATGAGGTTAAACAGAGACTGACCACTGCACTCAAAAAAACCGGCAGCCAATGGCTGCCGGTTTTCGATGAAAGAAAGGTTAAATTATGATGAAAAACAAGAGTCTAACATTCCGGTTCGATAAGTCCGTATGTATGTCCTTTTCTCTTGTAGACTACATTTACTTCGTCATTCTCTGCATTTCTGAATACGAAGAAATCGTGGCCTGAGAGCTCCATCTGGATGCATGCATCCTCAGGATACATAGGCTTCATACCAAATCTCTTTGTACGGACAATCTTGATTTCCTCGTCCTCTGCATCGTCTGCCTCCACGAAATCATCCTGGAATATCGCCGGTGCATACTTCTTTGCGGAAATCTTGGTTCTGTATTTGCGAAGCTGTCTCTCGATTACTTCCTCTACGAGGTCAATTGATACGTACATATCATTGCTGACCTGCTCTGAACGGATAACATGTCCCTTTGCCGGGATAGTAACCTCGATTTTCTGTCTATCCTTTTCTACGCTGAGTGTAACGTATACGTCTGTGTCCGGTTTAAAAAACTTCTCCAGCTTTGACAGCTTCTCCTCTACTGCCTGCTTAAGCCCCTCTGTTAATTCGATGTTTTTTCCTGAAATTGTTATTCTCATGATGTCCAACCCCTTTATCGTTTATTTGATACGTTGTCTGTATCATGTAAATATTATACCATAAATTTCGTTTTCATCAATCATTTTTATGCAATTTATATAAATAATCAAGGGTTTATTTACGGTTTTTCGCGAAATCGCTTGATTTCGCTATGATTAGGGATTTCATCAGAATAAAAAACATCAAGTCGAGTGATTTTTTATACACTATCGCAACATTTCTCAACTACAACAGCACATCTAAGCTATCACAACGTTTCTAAGCTACCACAGCGCATCTAACCTATCCCAGTGCCTCAAGCTGAGAGGAAAGCTCCTCCCACGCCTCCATATCTATAAGGATTTCTTCCTCGAGAGCGTCTATTTCGTTCTGGATTTCCGTGAGCTTTGAGTAGCTTGACTGATACTCCGGCTTCATTAGCTCGGCCTTGAGCTCATCGAGCTTTGCTTCCTTGACCGCCAGGTCCTCCTCGGCCTTTTTGACCTTTTTTTGTATCTTTGAGCGCTCCTTGCCCGGGTTGTAGTATGCCTTGCCGGTTGATGAGACAGCCATGCCGCCTGCCTGGGCTGCGCTATTTGCATTGGTGCTTTCGCCCACATTACCTGCTGCACCGGTTTGTGACGTGCTCCGTTTTACATCACTGCCTGTCTGACTGCTGCCGTTCTGGCTTATCGCGCCGCCAAATATTGCATTGCCTCTGTATACATTTTTGCTTTCCTCAGCCTCACGATCGAGCTTTTCCTGATACTGCTCATAGCCAAACTGATAGAGATTGGTCGTGCCATCCTCGAACACAAGCAGCTGTGTGGCTACCTTTTTCACAAAATATCTGTCGTGTGATACAAAAATCAGTGTGCCCTTGTAGTCCTTAAGCATGCTCTCCAGCGTTTCCTTGCCTACGATATCCATATGGTTAGTTGGCTCATCGAGCACGAGCACGTTCGGTCTGGTCTTTAAAATCTTGCAAAGCGCCAGTCTGACTTTTTCTCCTCCTGAGAGCATATTTACGTTCTTGAACACGTCATCCCCTGAAAAAAGGAAGGCTCCGAGTGCATTTCTGGCCTCGGTTTCCGTGAGATTCGGATACTCATCCCAAAAATCATCGAGCACAGTCTTGTTGCTTGTATACATGGCCATTTGCTGGTCGAAATATCCTATCTGCACGTTGGTTCCAAAGCGGTACTCGCCTGAAAGTGCAGGGATCTTACCCACGATGGTCTTTAAAAATGTCGATTTTCCAAGTCCGTTTCCACCGAGTATGCCAAGCTTTTCGCCTCTTTTCAAATCAAGCGACACTACGGAGAGCGGATGGTCATAGCCGATTGCAAGCTCTGATGTATAAAGCACATCGTTTCCGGTCTCCTTTTCGGGCTGGAAATTGGCATGGAAGGTCTTGTTGTCGTACTTGTCCGGCGCCTCGATAATCACCATGCGGTCGATAGCCTTCTGCTTTGACTGCGCCATGGATGTCTTGGTCGGCTTGCCCTTGAAGCGCGTAACCATACGCTGCAAACGCTCTATCTCCTTCTGCTGGGCGATGTGATCCTTCATCTGCTTGTCGTAGTTTTCCTTTTTGCGGGCGATAAAATTGGTATAATTGCCCGGATAGCGCCTTGCTGTGCCATACTCTATCTCGTATACCACATCTACCACATTGTCGAGAAACATACGGTCATGGGATACGACAACCACTGCCTTCGGGTACGACTTCAGATAGCCCTCAAGCCACTCAATCGTCGTGACATCGAGGTGGTTGGTCGGCTCGTCCAAAAGCAGTATGTCAGGCTTTGACAAAAGCAGCTTTATGAATGCTATCTTGGTCTGCTGACCTCCGGAAAAGTCACGGATTGGCTTTTTGCGCTCGTCGTCAGAGAAGCCGAACTTGCGGATCATGACCTCATATTCCTTCTCATAATAGTAGCCGCCATCATCCTTGAAGGCCTCCTCCATCGCGGTATATCTGGCTACCTTTTCATCGGAATAATCATGCTCGAGCTCTGCCGCCGCGCGCGCAAGCTCTGCCTTTCGCTCGTCCATTTTCACGAAGCATTTGCGCACCTCCTGCTCGAGTGTCACATCAGGATCATCAAACGCAATCTGCTTCAGATACCCTATCTCCGGGTTTCCTGCCTTTGCAATAAAGGCGCTCTCATCGCTGTCGAGCTTTTCCATCTCAACCTCGCCTGAAATGAGCTTTAAAAGTGTTGTCTTGCCACAGCCGTTTCTGCCGACTATCGCTATCTTTTCTGTGTTTCTGATTTCAAAATCTATACTATGCAAAATGACGTCGTCGCCAAATGCGACAGCGCCATTACTTATCTGGTAGAGCATATACTATCCTTTCATGCTTATGCCTGCTGCTTAATTGTTAGCCATAATGTAGTTGACAAACTGTGTTGCAGTACGTCCTGAAATACCACCGTGGCTAAGCTCCCACTTGTTTGCCTCCCTGCACAGCTCCTCGTCTGAAAGTGTGCAGCCGCTCTTTCTCGCAAGCTCTGTTACGATGTTGAAGAACTCCTTCTGCGATGGCTTTGAGTAGCTGATTGTCACACCAAAACGGTTTACAAGTGACAGCTTCTCCTCAACCGTATCTGAGTGGTGCTTGTCATTGCTGTTGTCCTGGTCATTACGGTCATTCCATGTCTCCTTGATCAGGTGACGGCGGTTAGAGGTTGCATAAATCAGTATGTTGTCAGGCTTTGTCTCCACGCCACCCTCGATAACTGCCTTTAGGAACTTGTACTCAATCTCGTGCTCCTCGAATGAGAGGTCATCCATATATATGATAAATCTGTAGTTTCTGTTTTTGATTGCTGCGATAATCTTTGACAGATATTTAAACTGATGCTTGTATATCTCAATCATGCGCAGTCCGTCATCATAATACTGATTGACAATGGCCTTGATGCTCGTTGATTTTCCGGTTCCGCTGTCTCCGAAAAGCAGCACATTGTTGGCCTTTTTACCCTGTACAAACGCTTCTGTATTGTCTGTGAGCTTTTTCTTCTGGATTTCATAGCCGATCAGGTCATCGAGCATGACCGCATCCATATTGTTTATTGGCATGAAGGAGAAGCCCCCGTCCAGATGCTCTTCAATCCTGAATGCCTTGTTGAGACCAAACATACCGACTCCGTATGCCTTGTAAAAGCCTGTTACCACATCAAAAAACTCCTGCTCGTCCTTAGCTGCCTCAAGCTTCTTGCTCAGCGCCCTTACTTTCTCGCTGACATTGTGATTGTACATAAGGTCCTTTTTCACAATGGCCTTATAATTGCTGATCTGTGTGAAGCAGTCGATTCCGAGTGCTGACTCGATTGGCTTGAAATCATAATCGAAAAGCTTCTTAAAAATCCTGAAATCGTTTGCCACAAGCCCGTTTACGCTGCCATCGCTGGCTCCGACCTTCTCACAGGTGATGGAAAACGGATTCTCACTCATCATAAGGAAGAAAGTGAGATAGTTGTGCCACAGATTGTCATCAAAACCATAGTCTGTCGCTACCTTTAGGATTCTCTTGACCTGTGTATTGATGTCGCGCACAAGCTCTGTCTTGTTGTACTCGCCCACCTCAAACTGCTCAAAGAGCTGGCCCAATTTATAAAGTATCTCGTCCTGAGGTAAATCTCCGTACATAAGTAATTTTGATATTTCCTGATACATGGCTGTTCCTCCTGGTTTGCCTTGTTTTCGCTGCTAACAAATTATTATAAACACTGCGTCTCGATTTTGCAAGAGCTTGTGTGCCCGGTTTTCTTATTACTACGGGCTGAAATATGTGGGGCCGGTATGGCGCGGGGGACGTAAGCACCGGGCAGTGGGATGTACATCGTACTCCCGCTGGAGCGCATAGCGAAGTGGCTTAGAGTCTGTTGAATTATGCCTCAATAAACAGAAATGCCAAGCCATGGACGGCTGGGCAAGGCGTTATGCGCCACGGACGGCGCATAAAAGCCGGTTTCGTCGGACATCGAAAACCTATAAAGCATAATTCCTACAGACTCTTAGACAAGAAGCGTAGCTCACGCGGGAGTATGGTGTGCGTCCCACTGCCCGATGCTTACGTCCCGCCCTGCATGTAAAAAGGCGGAGCTAAAACTCCACCTTTATTGTTGTGCCACGCCCCACCTCGCTGTCGAGCGTAAGCCCTGCATCATGCAGCTGCACTATATGCTTTACTATCGCAAGCCCAAGGCCTGTGCCGCCGGTCTCCTTCGAGCGGCTCTTGTCCACTCTGTAGAAGCGCTCAAAAACGCGCTCCTGCTGGTCCTTTGGGATGCCTATGCCGTTGTCCTCGACCGTGAGAACTGTCTTGCCACCGAGCTTATGTACCGTCACATTTACGGTGCCACCCTCATTGTTGTAGCGGATAGCATTCTGGCAGAGATTCTCAACGAGCTCCGTGAGAAGCTGCCTGTTGCCTCGTACCATACAGTCAGTGCCATCAAAATTGAGTGCTACTTTTCTCTGCTCGGCATTCACCTGTAGATTTTCCATGCAGTCCTTGACCAGACCGTACAGATCAAGCTGCTCAAAGCCCTGCTGCGCCTCGCTGGAATCAAGCTCCGAGAGCTTTATGATATCATTGATCAAGGAAAGCAGGCGCTGTGCATTTCTTCTGATTTCAGTGGCAAAATGAATCTGCTGCTCCTTTTCGACCATGCCGTTTTCTATGAGCTCTGCGTAGCCGGAGATGGCTGTGAGCGGAGTCTTTAGCTCGTGTGACACATTGGCTGTGAAGTCCTGTCTGCTCTTTGCCGCGGCAAGCACGCCCTCATGCTGTATCCTTATCGCATTCATGAACGGCACGAGTTCCTTGTACTCTGTCTTTTTCTGGATGACAGAGGCCTGCTCCAGGTTGCCTGCGAGTGTCTCGATTGGCTTCATGAGCTTTCTGGTCAGGCTCTTTGCGAGAACCACACATATTCCTACTATTATAACCGTCACTATAAGCATGGCAGGTATACTGCTTGCAAACATGTTCCAGATACTTCTTGCTGCAATAGAGACACGCAGTACCGTTCCATCATTGAGCTTTATGGCATGATAGAAGGTATTGCTGTTCATGGTGGCTGATGTTCTCACGCTGTCTCCCGTACCTTTATCAAATGCTGATTCAACTTCCGGTCTATTGCCATGATTTTCAAGTTTTTTCACATTATTTTGATTGTCATACAGCACTGTGCCGTCCTTGTCAATCCAGGTGACACGAATACCCTCCACGTCAATCTGCGGGATTTCATTTATATTCTGTTTTAGTATTCCGGTGCTTTCTATTGTCTCTGCCATGACCTGCAGGTCTTCCTTTACCTGCTTCTGAAAGAGGTAATAGTTGATTACTGTCATGGAAACCATAGTGGCAATTGCTACAAAAAGTGCTGTTGCTACCAGATAGTAATTAATCTTCTTTTTCATGCTGTACGCTCCGCTTATGTATATTAGAAATCATTATAACAGCTATTATTCTATAACATAGCCCACATTTCTGACTGTCTTTATCCTGCTGCCATAGTCACCCAGCTTATGGCGGAGTGTCTTTATGTGCATGTCCACTGTACGTGTCTCGCCCTCAAAGTCAGTATCCCAGACGCTTCTCATGATGACATCCCTGGTCATGACTATGCCCTGACTGCCCATCAGAAGCCTTAAAAGCTCATACTCCTTGTATGTAAGGTCAACCGGCTCATTGTTCACTGTAACCACATGGCGCTCATGGTCAATCACCAGATCATCCAGCTTTAAAAGCTTCGGCTCCTCCTTCGCTGTTCTCCTGAGCAGTGCCTTTACTCTTGTGATAAGCTCCATGATTGAGAAAGGCTTTTTGATGTAATCATCTGCGCCTCCGTCAAGCCCTTTTATCATATCCATCTCTGTGGTCTTGGCTGTGACCATTATAATAGGAATATCCTGTGTGGCCGGACGTTTTCTGAGCTTTCTCACGATATCGTAGCCGCTCTCATCCGGAAGCATCACATCAAGCAGTATAAGGTCCGGTACGAGTTCATCCAGCTTCTTGTAAAATTCCTTTGCATTTTCAAATGCACTGACTATGTAATTACTGTTTTTTAAAGCAATACTCTCTATCTCACGTATGCTCTCGTCGTCCTCTACAATATAAATAAGTGCCATAGCTTTCTCCATTTCAAAAAATCTTATGTAAAATTTTTACCTGCTTTTTACTTTCGATTATACATTACTAATGTAAAACAGACGATGGTTTTATGTAAAATTTATGTAAAATCCATCGTCTGTATCAATTTTGTTTGTATATAACTATGATTTAATTTTTCAGCATAAAGATTAAATCATGATTTGCGAACCTTATCATCAAGCGCAAACTCAACCCACTCAGCAATATTTGTCGCATGGTCTCCAATACGCTCAAAGTATTTTGCAACCATGAGAAGATCCTCTGCCTGCTCACCATCCTCCGGATGCTCCCTGATGAAATCAATAAGCTCAGCCTTTACCTTATCAAAAAGCTCATCAACCACATCATCCTGCTTCATCACTATGTGAGCCTTGTCATTGTTCTTCTCAACATATGCCTCGATTGCTCTGATAATCATAAGCATTGTCTCTGAAGCCATGCTCTTGACATGCTCTATATTGACCCTGTATGGCTTGTCACTGCTCATCAAAATGGTCATCTCGCTGATATCGGCTGCGTGGTCTCCTATACGCTCCATATCAGTAACCATCTTCATCGCTGCAGAAATTGTTCTAAGGTCTCTTGCTACAGGCTGCTGCTGCATGAGCAGATTAAAGCACAGGCTCTCTATCTTTTTCTGCTCTCTGTCTATCTCTGAATCGCCCTCCATGATGGCTTTGGCGCTATCGGCATCCTGATGTATAAATGCCTCGATTGCTTTCTGGATTGACTCCTCAATCATGCTTCCCATGTGCATCATTTCTTCATTCAGCTTCCTAAGCTGCTCGTCGAATTTCGATCTCATTAACCAAACCTCCCTGTGATGTAATCCTCTGTTCTCTTGTCCTGTGGATATGAGAAAATTGTCTTTGTGTCACCAAACTCAACCATATCTCCCACAAGGAAGAAGGCTGTATCGTCTGACACACGCACTGCCTGCTGCATGTTATGTGTTACAACCACAACTGTGTACTTTTTCTTTAAATCCTCCATGAGCTCCTCTATCTTTGAAGTAGAGATAGGGTCAAGCGCTGATGTTGGCTCATCCATCAAAAGCACCTCCGGCTGTACGGCAAGCGCTCTCGCAATACACAGTCTCTGCTGCTGTCCACCCGACAGTCCCATAGCAGATTTCTTTAATCTATCTTTAACTTCATTGAATATCGCAGCACCCTGAAGACTTTCCTCAACTATTTGGTCGAGTATCTTTTTATCCTTGATGCCATGCACTCTCGGGCCATATGCGATATTGTCATATATGCTCATCGGGAACGGATTTGGCTGCTGGAAAACCATGCCGACCTTTTTGCGAAGTACGGTTGTATCGACTGATGGTGCATATATATTCTCACCATCTATCTCTATGCTTCCCTCGATTCTGACGTTGTCAACCAGATCATTCATTCTGTTGATGCACTTTAAAAATGTAGACTTACCACATCCTGACGGTCCGATCAGCGCTGTCACGCTGTTTTCTTTTATGTCCATATTGACACCATGCAGTGCATGATTCTGGCCATAATACAGATTCAGGTCGCGAACCTGAATTTTGATTTTTTTCTCCATTTGTATCTCCTGCAACATGTAATAAATTTCTTGTCTTCGAGAATACATTATATGGATGCTTTGTAAAATGCTCTATCAGATGTATGTAAAATCTATGTCAAATTTTTACACGCATAAATTATTCGCACTGTTTGTATTTATTATTTGTATACACTATTTATATGCTTTATAGTCGGCTTTATTAAAGTACTGTCTGGTTAAAGTATTGTATCTTTAATAATTAAAAGCTCATCCATTATCCTGTCTGCATCAATATTTGAGTAATTGATAATAAACTGATGCCTGTCCTCCTTTGGCTTGATCAGGTTGAAATGGGTAATCGCCTGAAGCTTTATGCCTTTTTTCAAAAGCAGCTCTTCAACTGTTTTGTCCGGAAGGTTCGTGTCAAACTGTATGATAAAATGCAGTCCGGAGTCATTTTCTATTACCCTGCATTCCTTTTCAGTGAAGCAGCCTTTTATGGACGAAAGCACGCTCTGGCGCTTTCTGCCGTAGTGCAGTCTCATTCTGTTTATGTGCTTTTCAAAATAGCCCTCGCTGATAAATCGTGCCAGCGTGTACTGCTCAAAGGTCGATACCGTACATGAGTAAAATGAAAGCCTCCTGTAAAACTCATTTGCCAGATGCTCCGGCAGCACCATGTAGCTGATTCGGATGGTGGATGTGAGAGATTTTGAAAATGTATTTATATAGATGACCTTTTCACACGCATCAATCGAGAGGATGGGCGGTATCGGGTGTCCGTTCATGCGAAACTCACTATCGTAATCATCCTCTATGATGTATCTGTCGCTGCTCTCGTTGGCCCATGCCAAAAGCTCATAGCGGCGGTTCACAGGCATGGTGATTCCTGTCGGAAAATGGTGTGTCGGGCTGATATGTGCTATCTGCGCGTTCGCTTTCTTTATAAGCTCCACGCTGATGCCCTGCTCATCCATCTGCACCGGCAGGCATTTTGCATTGTTGCACTCGTATATCTGGCTGATTTTCTTATAGCCCGGATCCTCCACGCAGTATACCTTGTCCGTACCCAAAAGCTTCACAAGCAGTCCGTACAGATACTCTGTTCCCGCTCCAACTATTATCTGGTCCGGGTCCACATTCATACCGCGAAACGATGACAGATGGCTTGCTATCGCTTCCCGAAGTTCTCTCACTCCGCCACACGGCGACACCGACAAAAGCTCCTGCTCCCTAAGGGAAATCGTCTCTCGCATGAGCTTTGCCCATATGGAAAATGGAAAGTTACCCGAGTCTGTCCTGTTTGATGAGAAGTCAAATATACTTTCATCCTGCTCAGGCGGCAGCTTTATGCTAAGCTCCTTCTGCACCGGTGCCTTGATTACCCTGATATCTGACACATCGGCTATGAAATAGCCCCTCTTGGGTCTTGCAAACATATAGCCCTCGCCTATCAACTGGTCATATGCATTTTCAACCGTAATGGTACTAACCCCCAGATTCTTGGCGAGGGTACGTTTTGATGGCATTTTCTCACCGGAGCTTAATTTTCCCTGTGATATATCGTTTTTGATGCACTCATACAGGCATTTGTAGAGTGGACCGTCTGTTTTTGTGAGGTCGTAGGTCAGCATTTGATTCACCGCTTTCTGGCATTTTTATTTTCCTTATTTTGAATATTTTAATATTACCAGATGTGGCGTAATATTGCAACCATGATATATGGCTGGCATGAGCAAATACAGCCTGGCGGCGCAGGTGGCGAGTACACTCTCGTGAGAGCGCACACGCCGCCTGCGCCACCTAAACATATTTGCTCACGCCTGACTGCTTTCGTCATATAAATTGACATAAAAGCAATACAAAAAACAAAAGGAGATTTAACAAATGGAAAACAATAAGAATACTCAATACGAACTCAACAAAGGTCTTGCGCAGATGCTCAAGGGCGGTGTCATCATGGATGTCACTACTCCGGAGCAGGCCAGGATTGCCGAGGCTGCCGGTGCATGTGCTGTCATGGCGCTTGAGAGAATCCCTGCCGATATCAGAGCCGCAGGCGGTGTTTCAAGAATGAGCGATCCTAAGATGATTAAGGGCATTCAGGAGGCTGTCAGCATCCCCGTCATGGCAAAGTGCCGTATCGGTCACTTCGTGGAAGCTCAGATACTTGAGGCTATCGAGATTGACTACATTGATGAGTCTGAGGTGCTTTCACCTGCTGATGATGTGTACCATATCAATAAGAGAGATTTCAAGGTGCCTTTCGTATGTGGTGCAAGAGATCTCGGTGAGGCTCTCCGCCGTATCAACGAAGGAGCTTCCATGATCCGTACAAAGGGTGAGCCCGGTACCGGTGATATCGTGCAGGCTGTCAGACATATGAGAAAGATGAATTCTGAGATTGCTAAGCTTACTTCCATGCGTGAGGATGAGCTTTTCGAGGCAGCTAAAAATCTTCAGGTGCCTTTCGAGCTGGTTAAGTTTGTTCACGATAATGGCAAACTTCCTGTTGTAAACTTTGCGGCAGGTGGTGTGGCTACTCCGGCTGATGCCGCTCTTATGATGCAGCTCGGTGCTGAGGGTGTGTTCGTCGGCTCAGGTATCTTCAAGTCAGGCGATCCTGCCAAGAGAGCTGCCGCTATCGTAAAGGCTGTGACAAACTTTACAGATGCGAAGCTTATCGCAGAGCTTTCTGAGGATCTCGGTGAGGCTATGGTCGGAATCAACGAGAGCGAGATTAAAATCATCATGGAAGAAAGAGGCAAATAAAATGAAATCAGGACTTAAGATTGGTGTTTTAGCCGTTCAGGGAGCGTTTATTGAGCACAAGCGCATGCTTGAATCTTTAGGCTGTGAGTGTGTTGAGCTGCGCAAAAAATCAGATATCTGTGATATAGACGGACTCGTGCTGCCGGGCGGTGAGAGCACTGTGCAGGGCAAGCTGCTACGTGAGCTTGATATGTTTGATGAGCTTAAGAGAAGAATCGCAAACGGACTTCCGGTGCTTGCAACCTGCGCTGGTCTTATCCTTTTAGCTTCACATATCAGCAACGATGACAACGTATATTTCGGCACTTTGCCTGTCACTGTTAAAAGAAATGCCTACGGCAGACAGCTCGGAAGCTTCGAGGCTACAGCAAGGTTTGACAATAGCTTTGACTTTACCATGACATTTATCAGGGCGCCTTACGTGGAAGCTATTGATGCTTCAGCAAAGAATGATGTGCGTGTACTCGCAGAGTATGACGGCAAAATTGTCGGTGTGCAGTATAAGAACCAGATTGGGCTGGCTTTTCATCCGGAGCTTGATGATGATACACGGATTCATGAGAGGTTTTTGGAGATGATATCGGGAAATTAAATCACGTCTACAGTCTGAGGCCGGGGCAGATGCCCCGGATTTTTATACCGACTTTTTGTGGTAAAATATAAAATGCATTTTTTTTAATATATGGTATAATAAAATAGTAGAGTGAAGATTATTTTTTAAGGAGGGGTAGCATATGCCAAAAGCTATGTATAATCTTATTAGACAATATATTGAAGAAATCAAAAAAATTTATGGTTCACATGTCAGACAGATTATTTTATATGGTTCATATGCCAGAGGCGATTTCAGACCCGACTCAGATATAGATATTATGATTTTGGTTGACATGTCAGATATTGAACTTAAATCTTATGGTGAGAAGCTTTCCTATATGACATATGACTTTAATCTGGATCATGACATTGACATAAAACCAATTGCCAAAAGTGAAGAGATTTTTAATAAGTGGGTAGTAAATTATCCATTTTATTCAAATATTCATAAAGAGGGGGTTATACTATATGGAGCAGCATGATGTAGAAATTGGTACAAGAAGAGATCTTGTTCTATATAGAATTGAAACCTCAAAGAATGACTTAAAATCCGGGGCATCTGCCCCGGATTTTGTTGTTTCTTATGTCGTATAAGTTCAATATATAATATAGTTTTAAAAAGCTCAAAACTCCAGAGTCACCTTAAAAAGATCGCCATCCACAATCAGCTCCAAAGTACCATTCATGAGCTTCATGAGACTTTCTGCAATAGACAGTCCCAGTCCGCTGCCCTCGGTATTTCGCGAGCTGTCTCCTCTGACAAAACGCTCCTTGAGCTCATCGCTTGAGATATTAAGCGGTGTAGCTGATACATTCTTGAAGGTTATGATGGCTCCGCTGTCCTTTGGAATGATGTCAATGTACACTCTCGTACCCGGCTGGGCGTATTTGTTGATGTTGTTCATCAGATTATCAAACACTCTCCACAGATGTCGTCCATCTGCCTGAATCATGACAGGTGTAACGTCATTTTTGATAATTAAATCAAGATTATTTTTCTCGAATTTTTCTTTGTATTCTCCGGCTACCTGTGACAGCATAACAGCCGCATCCAGTTCCTCAAGTTCTACATTTATGCTGCCGGTAGATGCCTTTGACGCTTCGAGTAAATCCTGAATTAATTTTTTCAAACGTGATGACTGCCTGTCGAGAACGTCAAGATATTCGCGTACCTTCTCGTTATCTATGTCCTCCTTCTGCAACAGGTCCACATAATTGATAATCGAGGTGAGCGGTGTCTTGATATCATGCGACACATTTGTGATGAGCTCCGTCCTGAAGCGCTCGCTCTTCATTTTTTCAGAGACCGCGGCCTCTATTCCATTGCTCACATTATTCAAATCCTCTCCATGCTTTCTGAAAAACAGCATGAGTCTTGACGTATCAACCGGCTGTGAAAAATCACCGTTTGCTATAGCCTTTGCGGCGCATCTTATCCTGTCATACTGCATGATAAATGCGATAAGCAGAGCAAGCTCTATAAGCTTTATAATGAATATAAATCCAATACTCCCTATTCCAAAGCCTATAAGCTCAAGCAGACATATAAAACCGAATGCCAGCATACTGATCAAAAACAGCGGTACATTTCTTCCTATCCATGAAAAGCCGTATCTGATTGGGGCAAATACCATCCTGCATAGCTTTTTGACAGGCTTTAAGAAAAATCTAACAACATAGTAGCACAGTGTATGCTTCCAGAACTCATGTGCCCTGATTCTTACGTATGTTGACAGGATTGCTTCAAGCGAAACCATGGTTGCCGCCAGACAAATGAGTGCCACCACCGGAAGCTGCTTTATAAGCAAAAAGCCTGCCGGAAATACCATAAAGTCTGCAAACATTGTCACTCCAAGCATCACCTCATACGGCAGCCTGTCATATAATCGTAATTTAATTTCCTCTGACTCTGCACGTTTTCCGGCAACTGTCAGCAGATATCCCGCTGTAATCACAAAACCAAGTATAAATATGACAAACAATACACTCAAATGAGCCTCTGTAAATTCCATGACGTCAAGTAAGCTGTCTGCCTGATTGAAGTAATCGCCCTTTTCCTGAAGCTGCTGCGGAAGCTTTGCATACACATAATAGTACTCAGGCTTATCTTCCGTTGGGGTGTATGGATAGTACACAATTCCGGTATCCGATATATTAAAGGTATCCGGTAAAAGCTCATAGCTCTCATTCACCTGCTCCACCACTTTTATGATTTCGTAGCTGTCATAATAAATATCCTCATCATAATCGTAGTAAGAGCCGTCACTATCAAAGCGCGAATCGCCGTCATCACTCAGATTCATGCCACACTTTATATGATTTCCTTTTTCATCATAACACTTTACATTTTTCCACTCGGCAAAGCCTGTAATATCGAGTGACTGGCCTGTAAACATCTCCTCGTAGGCAAAGTAATTATTTCCATTCTCATCGGTTTTCTCAACTGCCTTATATAAGCCAAGCGAGCTGTTATCGTTAGAGCCTGTCATCACCCTCACCTTTGGAATGACATAAGCGGTACCATCATTCAGGCACAGATAAAAGAGCCCATTTGTCTTGGAATACATGATTGAGCTGATTCTCTCACTGTTCATATTGTTTGATGCATCGTCTGACTCTTCATAGCGGCCGCTCATTGCATCCCACAGATATGATAGCCTGTTCCACTTTAAGTTCTTTGCCTTGTAGCTAAAAATATAATCCGGATTTGATATTTCATCCACACTTGAATACACCTTTGCTGCATCAGATTTTACATCTACCTTGTCCTCTGATGTTTCATTACTCTTTACCACTGCGGCCTGCAGATTGGTATCGTCCATCATCTGCGAAAATGCATTGTCATCACCGGATTCATAATTGTACACCATCTGTCTGCTATAGGCTCCTGCAATATTCGCATGAATTTCATCCCTTAGCTGTGCTGTACTTTCATAATTGTTTGTATACACTGCAACTATCGTTGTTACAACAAGCCCTGCCGCCATGACCGAGCACACTATAAATGCCGCAAGCTTAAGCCACAGATTCCTTGATATTTTTTTCATATCATTCACCTTCCATTTTATAGTGCTTCACTTGACAAACTTTATCAAGCATGCACCTATTCAGCGTCAATTTTGTATCCGCGACCCCAGATGACCTTTAAGTATCTTGGCTCAGCCGGATTTATCTCAACCTTTTCTCTGAGATGGCGGATATGTACCGCCACCGTGTTTTCTGTCCCATACGGCTCATCCTTCCAGACCTTTGCATATATCTGATTCGGCGAATACACCTCGCCCGGATGCTCCATGAGAAGCTTCAAAATATCGTACTCTGTACGTGTGAGATTTGCTGCCTCGCCATCAACTGTCACCGTCTTTGATTTGTCATCGAGCTCAATGCCGCCGATTACCAGCTTTCCTGCGCTTGTATTGCCTGCGCCAAGAAGCATGTACCTCCTGATCTGCGACTTCACCCTCGCCTGCAGTTCTACCGGGTTAAACGGTTTCGTCACATAGTCGTCTGCTCCGACCGTGAGCCCGAGTACCTTGTCAGTGTCCTCACTTTTGGCAGTGAGCAGTATGACCGGCACATTAGAGATTTTTCTGATTTCCACCATCGCCTCTATGCCGTCCATGACAGGCATCATGATATCCATCAGGACAAGATGCACATCATTGTGTTTTACTATATCGAGCGCCTCCAGCCCGTTTCGCGCCGGGATTACCTCGTAGCCATCGCTGGTCAAATAAATGCTGATTGCCGATACAATGTCTTTTTCATCATCACATACTAATACTTTATACATAATTGCCTCCGGAAGTTTTATGTTGATCTTATTGTATCAATTGTAACATTAAAATCCAATTATGTAACACATTAAGATTTGTTTAAGAAATAATCTTAATGAAACTCAAAAGGAGCTCCGATTTACTGATATCAAATCGAAGCTTCTTTTCTTAGTTAGATCATTATATTGGTTATTTACTATATTCGTTAATTTATTATTATGATTAAAGGGGTAAAATACCTTTTGACCCTCATATCATTATAATAACCGGTTGATTTGCTTACTTCGCCTGGAATTTCTTTGCCAGCACCTTTGTCAGGATGTTGATTAAGAATACAATTACGAGAAGCACAACCGCAATTCCAAATGCCTGGTCGAATTTTCCTTCACTTGTCGCTGCAAGGTAGAGCTTGATGGTAAGTGTTCCACCTGACTGCATTATCTTTGAGAAATATCCGCTGGCAACCTTTGGAAGCATTCCTGCACTTCCTGCCGTAAAGAGGAGTGCTGCTGACTCACCTACTATTCGGCCGATTGCAAGGATAACACCTGTGATGATTCCCGGCATGGCTGATGGCAACAGGATGGTGCGGATGGTGTGCCATTTTCCGGCTCCAAGTCCGACTGCTCCGTGTCTGTAGCTGTCCGGTACAGTTTTAAGCGCTTCCTGTGTATTTCTTGTGATGAGAGGCAGCACCATGAGTGTCAGTGTCAGTGAGCCTGTCAGGATACTGTAGCCAAAGCCTATTGTCTGTCCAAAGAACATCATTCCGAAGAGACCAAAGATGATTGACGGTATTCCTGCAAGTGTCTCTGTGGCAAACTCTATTGTGGATACGAGCTTACCCGGCTTTGCATACTCATTCAAGTACACGGCTGCTCCCACTCCGACAGGAGTTGCTATGAGCATGGTGATAATTATGATGTAAAGTGTATTGAGCAGGTTTCCCGCTATTCCGACAGTGCCTCTTAAGACGGATGTCTCGCTGGTCAGAAACTGCCAGTTTACCTGGCCGATTCCCCTAACAAATACATATATGATGATTCCCGCAAGCAGCACTACCGATAATGCTGCACACAGATATATGAAAAAATATACTACATCATCGCCTATTCTGCGGCGTTTTCCATTTATACTAGTCATTTTCCACAGCTCCTTTCTTTTTGAGTTTCATAAGGGTGAGGTTGATTATCATGATAAACACAAAAAGCACAAGACCTACTGAGAAAAGCACCTGTCTGTGAAGTCCGCTGGCGTATCCCATCTCGCTGACTAGCTGTGTGGTAAGGAAACGCACTGAGTTGAACGGAAGTGGAAAGCTTACCGTTCCACCGGCTACCATGTTGATAGCCATCGCTTCTCCGAGCGCACGACCTATTCCGAGCACAATTCCTGTCATGATTCCTGATTTTGCTGCAGGAACCGTCACTTTAAATATTGTCTGTATCTTTGTTGCTCCAAGAGCAAGGGATGCCGCTCTCATCTGCTGCGGTACTGCCTGTATTGATGATACGCTCATGTTGATTACCGTAGGAAGAATCATGATTGCAAGCACTATGATTGCTGCAAACAGATTTGATCCGCCGGTAAACTGATGTGTTGCTGAGTTTGCAAAAACATGTTTCTCCAGCTTGTATAATACCGGATTAAGTATCATAAGTCCCAAAAGTCCATAGATTACTGATGGAATGGCTGCAAGCAGCTCTACTGCCGGCTGCACTACCGCTGAGAGCTTTTTGTTTGACACCTCAGTGAGAAATACTGCCGTAAGAAGAGCAATCGGTACTCCTATGAGTATAGATACTGCTGTTCCTATGATGGATGTGAGGATTATGTACAATATTCCGTAGCTTGGGTCTGCCGCTGTCGGCGCCCATTTTGTTCCGAATAAGAGATTTAACACTCCAACCTTGAAAAATGCCGGTGCGCCTTTAAGGAACATATAAATTGTTATTGATAATACTGCGAATATTGCCACAACCGCACATACCGTGAATATTATTTTGGCAACATTCTCTACTATGGATTTATGTTTCATTTGATACTCCTTGTTTCAAAAAGTTCCCCAGGAAACCTGCCATTTCCTGAGGAAACCCTGTATCTTGTCGATATGTATTAATACTGATGTCTGTATTTCGTATCATTACTATGACCGATAATTTCTACTGAGGGAGGATAAGGCCTACCTTCTTGATAACTGCCTGTCCCTCATCTGAGTTTACATAGTCAAACCAAGCTTTAACAATATCGTTCTGCTCGTCAATCTTGCCCTTTGTAGCCATTACGAATGGACGAGAAAGAAGATATTTGCCTGCTACAATGTTTTCCTCTGTTGCCTCTACTCCGTCAATTTTCATTGCTGTTACTGTATCATCAAGCACGTCAAGTGAAACATATCCGATTGCTCCCGGTGTTGAGCCTACCTTTGCAAGAACTGCTCCTGTTGAGTCAAGCTCCTGTGCATATTTGCACTGATCCTTTACATCAAGAAGCTCCTCGAAGGCTCCTCTTGTACCTGAAGCTGCCTCACGGCCGATTGCTACGATTGCCTCATCTTTTCCACCAAGGTCTTTCCAGTTTGAAATCTCACCTGTGTAGATTTTCTTTAAGTCATCTGATGTAAGCTCTGTTACTGAGTTGTCCTTGTCTGTGATTACTGCGATTCCGTCGATTGCTACGATGTTTTCCTCAACACCGTTTGCTTTCTCATCATCTGTAAGTGCTCTCGATGAATCTCCGATATCTACGCTTCCTGCTGATACTGACTCGATTCCTGAACCAGAGCCTGTATACTCTACTGTTACTGTTACTCCAGGGTTTTTCTCCATGAATGACTCCTTGAGCGCCTCACAAAGCTTCTCCATTGAAGTACTTCCTGCAAGTGAAAGTGAACCGCTTAAGTTCTCATTTGATGTACCTTCATCTGCGCTTGTATCTGCATTGTTGTCTGCTCCGTCTGAGCTTGAACCACATCCTGTAAATGCTGCTGTCATCATTGTTGCAGCAGTTGCTAAAACTAAAAGTTTTTTCATACGATTTTTCATTTTAATTTCCTCTTTCATTACTTTCTTGAATTTGTTTCTTTGTTTGTTACAACTGATATAGTAATGGGGAAATGTAAAATGCAAAATCATTAGTGTGTAAAATGCATGTAAAAAAATATTTTTAATCTACAATACGACTGTAAATTCATATCCTCCGGTGGCTGTACATCTGTTCTGCCGGATGGTGGCTCTTTGAGCGTGGGAGTCCCTTTATTTGTACTTTCATCTGCTGTATTGCCGAATGTATCTGTGTTTGCGTTTTCTGTATCTAAAAGATCCGGGAATGTTCCTCCGTTTCCGTCAATCAGCTTAAGACATGCATCCAACGCCTCGTTTGTACTTATATAGTTTGCGATGTTTATCGTGCCTACAATTGCAATAAGAACAATTGAAACTCATAACATTGCTATGGCTATAAATTTTCTTCGTAATTTTTTGAGCATTTTATCACCTGCACATTTTTTCTATTTCATGCTCTACGTCCATTGGGTCCAATGGACTTTCCGCTGTTTCATATGTCAATATAAGATTTTTTCCCTGATAATATCCATTTTCGTTATATTTCAATATCTTTCGATAAGCTTTATTTCGATAATCAGGATTGTCTATCAAGCCAAGATGCTCCCACAGAATTATATCGCCATTTTTCTTCTCAACCGTAAAATCGGGATAATAAATACCATCTGAGATTTTAATCGCCTTCTCGTACTCAAACTTTATATTATTATCATACAAGGCTGTCGCAATAATTACTTCTGATTTTGACCGCACTATAATTCCCATTTTAGTATAAAACTTGAGTGCTTCAGGGTTAGGAACCTGTGTCTTTTCATTTGTCTCTTCATTTTCCTTCTTATCAACTGCTAAAAGTATACTGCTATAATGTTTTTGCTTCAACATTTTCTGGGCATAATCGGTTTTATATTTTTTCCGGGCCTTCCTGTTTGTCTCGAGTAGTCTGAGCTCATTTATTGTATCCTTCAAATAAAGCTCCAGATATTTTTTATTGACAAGATTTCTGATTTCTTTATCATTTTTCTTTGATAAATACTCTCTTCTGCCATTTTTCCAAACATACCATTTAACATTTCCATCCTTTTGTGTTGGATAGATTGTTCCTTCCTCAGTGATGGTCTCCAGCCTTTCCTGAATCTCTGATATCTCACCTTCCAACCATTGGATTCTATTATCTATTGAACTTATTTTATTTTCCTCCTATTCTTCACATCAGGTAACGCTTTGTATGCAATTTAAACAGTAATTTATTGTATTTTGTGGGGAGTATGATAAATGAAATCTGTCATTTATCTTCAAAAGTGGAGATTATGGACTCCATTTGTTTGATAGCATCATATAAATATAGAAACCGACTATAGTTTGGAGCTGTTTTATGATTTTAATGGATTTCAGCTACTTTTTTTCTGCTCTTTTCCGGATTTTGAGCTGGGTTTGGGGTGCTGTTTGTGGAATTTCTGCGGTTTCAGCTACTTTTTTCTGCTCTTTTCAAGCTTTTTGGCTGGGTTTGGGGTGCTGTTTTAGAAATTTTAGGAATTACAGCTCCACAAGACCCGCTTACTATGCTACCAACCTATGGCTATTGTACCTTATGATAATTTAAAAATCCAGTATTTTCTAAATAAAAAGACAAAAAAAATGAATTTTCAGAAAAAATAAAAATAATTATTGCTCAAGATTCATATGTTCCCCTGCCATATGGAAACATTTCTACCCAAATATTATGATTAAAGGGTCAAAAGGTATCATCGATACACGCTTGCATGCAATTCGATGTATACCTTAGTGACCCGCACTACACCGAAAAAGTAACAGTTTGCTGCGGGGACGCAGAAAATTAGCGGACTTCGAGGTGTAGTCAGATTATGGAAATGCGTAGCATGTAGCAATCTGATTAATCATAAATGAGGGGCAAAATACCTTTTGCCCCTCATATCATTATTATCTTGTATGAATAAAATAAACTATGCATTATTGCTTTCTATGAATGAAATAAACTATGCATTATTACTTTCTATGAATGAAATAAACTCAGCAGCATTTCTCGGTTTTGAGAAATAATAGCCCTGAATGTAATCTATTCCAAGCTCATCCAGTTTTGCCAACTGCTCCTTCTCCTCGATTCCCTCAGAAACAATCTCAAGCTTTAGCTTTTGAATCATGCCCATTGCGGCATCCATAACCGGCTTGCCCTTTCCGTTGTCAAAATATGCATTTGTCATGCCTCTGTCAAACTTCACAATGTCAATCGGCATATCAACAATATAGCTTAAATTTGACTGACCTGTGCCAAAATCATCCAGCGCAAACCTCACTCCCACCTTACGCAGGGCATTCATATTATCAAGCAGTATCTTTTTTTCAGTGATAGATGCAGACTCTGTAATCTCAAGTACAATATCGTTTGCATCCACATGATATTTCTCCATAATTGCAATAAAATCCTGCGCTAAATGGTCATAAGCACACTGCACCACTGACAGATTGCATTCAATATACTCAATTCCCATCGCATGTATATCATGCTGTACAATAAATCTGCACACTATCTCAAACACGCGCTCTCCAAGCCTTAAAATGAGTCCCCGCTTCTCAGCTACAGCAATAAACCTGCCCGGAGGTATGATATTTCCCTCGCGTGACCTTATTCTGACAAGCGCCTCCGCAGAGGTGAATTTATGCGTTTTAGTGTTATAAATAGGCTGGTAAAATACCTCAACACGGTTATCGCGCAATGCCTCTATTATCTCATTCTCAACCGAATTCTCATCATATATGTGCTCAATGACTTCATTATTTATGAGCATCACGCCGCGCCCCGTAAACTCAGCTCTGTTACGCTTGGCATATTGAAAAAGCCCCAGTATATCCGATGGTCTCCGCACAAGCTCAGTAGACCTTAGATAATATATTTCCCCAAACAGCATCGTCATATTGTCACCGCCCCATGGCTTGTCGAACCTGCGTTCCAATATTCCGATTGTTTTTTCTGCACTATCAGTATTCTCAAAAACCAGCAGATACTCGTTTGCCGAGCTTCTAAAAACATAATTATCAGGCAGCTTATTTATAAAAGAAACCACCTCATAAAAAATACTTTTTTCCATCTCGCGGGTGAAAAAATCATTTTCATTGCTTCCATAGCGAATACACACTATCGATACATCATTCCCCTGTCCATATGCCTCCTTCATGTATTCAAAAAGGGCATTGAGGTTGAAAAATCCTGTATCCCTGTCAATATTTGCCATCGGATTTTCAAGCATAATAAAAAGGATAAGCACACCTATCACACTCGCAAAGCTGACAATCAATATTTTTTTATCTATAAACTGAATAACCGCCGATATAAACATAAGAGCCACCCAGACCTGCATGCTCTTTCTTCTTCTCGGATTTATAGCCTGACTGTATTTTTTGTCAGCATTAGAATAAGCGCCAGCAGAATTACAGTTACTGCATATGTTATAATAACAGCCGGACCATATGTATAAACTATATTATCCGAATCATAAATTTTAATCGGTACGACCATTATCAGAATATCAGTTAAGATTCCAAATATCCACAGCCGCTTTCTCCACTTGCGCTCAAGCTCTTTTTTCCTGAAAATATCCACGCATATATACCAGAAGGCCACCATGGCAACCCATGTAACCGTCCAGAGATATAATTTGCAGATAATATTGGTAGCAGTATGAGGATATCCGCTTCTTTTTTCAATTGCAACAAGTGCGAAAATATCAAAGAAAAGTGACAGCAAGCCTGCAATCCATACCTCAACAAAAGCCTTCGATGTATGTAATATAATCTTTTTCTGCGAAATATAAAAATACATTATTACGAACATCACCGCAATGGCACACATTTGTGAAACAATATTCATATCCCCTATTTCCTGAACCTTTCCTAAACCAAACCAATACCCTAGTACTATTTTACCAATAAAGCAATATATTGTTTTGATTTACAAAGAACTAAATAAAAAAGTTACTATTCACACTGAACAGTAACAAAAAAACACGCTATGCGCGTGCTCCAAAATAATACAGTCGATAACTATTCAGATACATACATAAATAAATCGGCGTGACAAGATTCGAACTTGCGACCTCTACGTCCCGAACGTAGCGCTCTACCAAACTGAGCCACACGCCGTCTGCAATTCGTTTTGCAACTATTAAATAATATCACAATGTATAAATTTTGTCTACCCCATAATATATATTTATGGTATGATTTATACTGTATAATATGATGATTAAAGGGTCAAAAGGTATCATCGATGCATGCTTGCATGCAATTCGATGTATACCTTAGTGACCCGCACTACACCGAGAAAGTAGCAATTTGCTGCGGGGACGCAGGAAATTAGCGAATTTCGAGGTGAAGTCAGATTACGGGAATGCGTAGCATGTAGTAATCTGATTAATCATAAATTTACACTATTGTGCCCCACCTCACAGCGAGGTATCATACCCATGACTAAACTGTAATTTAATCACGTAATTATTTTCTTTATACTATGAAGCCGGCCCGACAGCACAGTGACCGGCTTAGCACCACGGTATATAAATTATAAGGAGAATATCATGACAAATCAGACAAATCACATAAATAAAACAGCCATAATAACCGGAGCTTCACGCGGTATCGGTGCCGCCATTGCCAAAAAGCTGGCTTCCTGTGGCTATAACCTCTCACTTTGCTGCCGCAATTCATCTGACAGGCTAAAGGCACTGGCTGATGAGCTTCACTGTGCATACGGAATTGAGGTGCTATGCTACACCGGAAATGTAGGAGACTTTTTCTTTGCCAAGGATATGGTTGCGAATACCATTTCCCATTTTGGCCATATAGATGTGCTCATTAACAATGCCGGCATATCGCATATCGGGCTACTGAGCGACATGACACCGGAGGAATGGAACAATATCGTGGCGATAAATCTGACCGGTGTTTTCAACTTTACAAAGCTCGTCATCCCTTATATGGTTGCCGATAAATGTGGCCGCATACTACAGATTTCCTCTGTCTGGGGCAATGTCGGAGCATCCTGCGAGGTGGCATACTCAGCCTGCAAGGGCGGTATAAATGCATTTACCAAGGCACTCGGCAAGGAGCTTGCGCCATCGCATATTCCGGTAAATGCCATAGCCTGCGGTGTCATAGATACCGATATGAACCGCTGCTTTGATGAGACAGAACGCGCTGAGCTGGCCGATGAAATCCCTGCCGGACGCTTTGCCACAGCCTGTGAGGTCGCAGATATGGCTTACTCCGTCATCACTGCACCTGATTACCTCACAGGACAGATAATCACTTTTGATGGTGGCTGGATTTAAAATTGTAATTTTAATTTTCGTATTTTTTAGATATTTGTTGATTTTTGTAATTATTGTGTTACAATTCACTTATGAATAGTATAAATAACTTTCTATTAGAAAAGCAACTATCAACCATTAGTACAACTGTGCCTGACAGGCTTGATTATCTGATGAGGCTCCACAACTTGACCAACATTGCTCTTTCTGAAATCATGTGCTGTGCAGAATCAACTATTTCAGGCTACAGAACAGGCCGTAGAGTGCCTGACATTTTTGTCATTTGCCATTTAAGTACAATTTTTGGTGTCACACCCAATTATTTTCTTGGATTCACAGACGAAATTTGTCCAACTCACAACTGATTATGTGATATATACAAGGCCTTCCGGTATCACTTCACAACCATCCCGGGCTGCTGATGCAAATGTCACATAAAATATATTGAAAAATGAAAGGGGGAAATGTTACAGTCTAAGCCAGAACTGTAACGAAAAACAGCCCGGTGCACATATCACAATGTGTTCCGGGCTGCAGATTTTATTGTTATTCTGCCACAAGGATTATCGTGGTCCTTGCAGGAACTCTTATGGTGTTGACACCCAAAAGCTCTGTCTTTGCCGTGAAGTCCTCTCCGTCAAAATACTCTGCATTGGTGTTGGTGTCCACATGCCAGTGTTTTCCGTTCGGAAGCACCGGAAGCTGCATCACAAGCGGCTCCCAATATGCATTCATGCAATAGAATACAATATCATCCTCCGTGTCCTCCTCATTTCTTCCGGCATACATGATGCCGATAAGCTTCGTCTTGTAATCTGTCGAGGCATTAAACGGTGTACCGTTGTGCACACTGATTTCCGGAAACTGGCAGGATGAAGGCTTTGTCATCTTTCTGAGTATAGGATGCTCTTTCCTGAACTGAATCATATGACGTACGAAATCATGGATTTCCTTGAATTCCTCAAGCCTGCTCCAGTCGAGCCATGAAATGATATTGTCCTGACAATACGCATTGTTGTTTCCAAACTGGGTGTTGCAGAACTCATCGCCCGCAAAAAACATCGCCGGGCCACGGCTGCACAAAAGCGCTGCAAATGCATTCTTTATAAGGCGCCTTCTAAGTCCGTTTACATTTGGATCATCTGTCTCGCCCTCTGCTCCACAGTTCCAGCTATGTCCGTTGTTGTCTCCGTCTGTGTTATTCCAGCCGTTTTTCTCATTGTGCTTTTCATTGTATGAGTAAAGGTCATACAGTGTAAAGCCGTCATGACAGGTCATGAAATTGACTGATGCCTTGTGTCCTCTGCTCTCCGGGCTGTAAAGGTCTCGTGAGCCGGTGATACGTGTGATGGCATTTCCCGCCATACCGTCATCGCCCTTTAAAAAGCTTCTCATGTCATCCCTGTATCTGCCGTTCCACTCAGCCCATCTGTTCCATGACGGGAAGCTTCCCACCTGATACAGTCCGCCTGCATCCCAGGCCTCTGCGATGAGCTTCATCTTGCCAAGTACCGGGTCGAATGCCAGCGACTCAAGAATCGGCGGATTGGCCATAGGTGCACCGTTTTGGTCTCTTCCGAGAATGGAAGCCAGGTCAAATCTGAAGCCATCCACTCTGTACTCAATGGCCCAGTGTCTCAGACAGTCTATGATAAAGCTGCGCACAACAGGATGATTACAGTTCATAACGTTTCCACAGCCACTGAAATTGTAGTAGTGTGCATCCGGTGTAAGCATATAGTACACGTTATTGTCTATTCCCTTGAAGGAGAAGCACGGTCCCATCTCATTTCCCTCAGCGGTATGGTTGAACACCACATCAAGAATGACCTCTATGCCATTTTCCTTTAAAGCCTTTATCAGCGATTTCAGCTCGTCTCCCTCGTGGTTGTGCTCCTCGTTGAAGGCATAGCTGGTATTCGGTGCAAAAAATGATACTGTGTTGTAGCCCCAGTAATTGTAAAGCTGCACACCATCAACCACTCTCGCGCTCTCCATCTCATCAAACTCAAAAATCGGCATGAGCTCCACTGCATTTATTCCAAGGTCCTTAAGATACGGAATCTTATCCTTCAAACCGGCAAATGTTCCCGGTGCGCTGACTCCAGAGGACTTATCCTTTGTATAGCCCCTCACATGTGTCTCATAAATCACAAGGTCCTCAAAGGGTTGCTCAAGCTGCTTTATGTTGCCCCAGTCAAAGCTGCTTTTTACAACTCTGGCTCTGTACTCAAAATCCTTGCCTCCCTCCGGCTTTTCTCCCCATTTTCGCTGTCCAGTGACCGCTCTGGAATATGGGTCTAAAAGGACATTTTCCTCGTTAAACAAAAGTCCCTTTGCCGGCTCATATGGTCCGTCAAACGAAAATGCATACTCAAATTCATCCGGCTTTATATCAAAAACAAGCATGGAGTAGGTATCTCCTATCCTATATGAATCAGGAAACGGAATCCTCGCATACGGTTTTGGTGCCTGTGGCTTGAACAATAAAAGAGTACACCTCGTTGCCCCATGGGAATTGATAGTAAAGCTCACTCCGTTCGATGCCACGCACGCTCCGTACATTCTGAAAAAGCCCGGACGTATCTTAAATCCCTCTACCACATCAAGCGGCAGCAGGCCTGTATTTACTACATCCTCATGCTTTTCTTCTTTACTGCGCTCTCTCCACATATACATATTGCTCTTTGCTCCCTTACTATATTTGTATGATGGTACATGCCTTTTGTTGCATGACTGCTTTTTATCTTAATTCGTAAAAAAATGATATTGTAACTATTCAGCCCTTCTTTTTCTCAGTGGTTCTGAATAGTTACCTACTGTTAATTTACATGCAGCTTTCCAAGCCCATCAATTTCTATTTTACTATAATTTTGTGAATATGTGTTCATTAAATTGCATATCTCCTGTGCTTTTTCGCCCGAAGCCACTGTCGGCCTGAAATCATTGTATGAGCTTACGCTGCTTAAGGTGCATGGAATAATCTGAGCATCTATGCCCGGCTGCAATTCACCATTTATCAAAGTAAATGCCTGCTGATAAATCGCCGTGTTCTTGTCTGCCGGATTTTTATTGCCTCCGAAGCAGAAATTTCCAAGACTGTAGCATATCATTTTGCCGTTATAGACCTCCATCCCCTGCAGCACATGAGGGTGGTTTCCGACTACCAGGTCTGCTCCCCAGTCGATGATACGATGTGCTGCCGCCTGCTGATAATCATTAGGGTAATGGTCACCCTCTATGCCCCAGTGACAGCATGCGATAACTATCGCCGCCCCCTGATTTCGAAGCTGCGCTATACCGTTTTGGATATATGCCTCTCGGTCACCGTTTTGTGACAAAAGGCTGACCGACACTATTCCAATCCTTATCCCATCAGCAGTCTCGTAAATACCGGTATGATCATTGAAGCCATACACTATCCCGGCATTGTCGAGCACATTTCTCGTATCGTCCAGTCCCGCCTGACCATAGTCATATGTGTGATTGTTTCCAAGACTGCAGGCCTCGATGGAGCTGCCTGTCATAATTCCGATGTAGCTAGGCTTTCCCTTGAGGTTCCAGCGCTTTTCTACGCGCTCAGTCGCATCCGATAGCACACACTCCAGATTGATGAGTGTCATATCGTCAGCCTCAAAAATATCTCTCACGCCGCCGAAAAAGTAGTCCTGTCCCTTTGAGTCATAATAAGAATTAAAGCTGCCGTCATAGCTTTGCTCCTGATTGTTGCCGAGTGTACAGTCTCCTGTAGCCGTAATCACTATGGTTGACATCTGTGGCTGCTGTTTATCCGCTTCTGTTGCCTCAGCTTTGGTTGCATCAGACTGTGTACTCTCTGTACCTTCTGCCGTACTGTCAACTGCGTTATCCTCTGCTTTTCCGGCATCCGATGTGTCTCTAACTACATCAACGCCATTCCGGTTAGAGGCTTCCTTTATATTATCTCCAATATATTCTTTTCCTATGAGCGCTCCCGCCATAATGATGCATAAAACCAAAAGCACACATAATAGAATTTTTAATCCCTTGTTTTTCATAGTTCTCCTCATATGTAATCTTATACTGTGTTATATTTGAAAAGGCTTTATTCAGAATCACCACACACCCTTAAAATGTCAACCGTGTGCGCACTTGCTCCCATCAGGTCTGCTCTCTCACATGTTGAAAGATGATACTGTACAAACATATCAAACTCTTCCTCGTCAAGAGCATTCAAAAATGGCCTGATATAATTTGCCGCGCCATCGGCTGCTATTATCTTTTCGCGTGTAAGGGCTGCCTGTGCATTTAACGCTTCTATATCTTCTAATCGGACAAAACTGTACAAATCATTAGCTTTTTCTGTACAATGGAAGCTCTCATCCAGCATTCCGCCCTCTATGCCCTCTTTTATATGCTTCTCCTTTATGGCATAGGTTATCACGCTGTACTCATTCATAATGTATGCCACAAGTATGTAACCACCCGGTTTTGTCACCCTTTTTGCCTCATTCAATGCGGCAAGCTTTTCCTCCGCCGACTTCAGATGATACATAGGTCCGAATACAAGTGTGAGGTCAAATTCATCGTTTCCAAACTTTTTAAGCTTTGTGGCATTGCCCTGGTATGCCTTTACTTTATCGCTCTTTTGCTTCAGTCTGCCGAGGTTATGCTTAACTAACTCGAGTGCTGTCACATCATAGCCTTCCTCGGCAAGAGGCACTGAATATCTGCCTGTTCCCGCACCGACATCCAGTATTTTAATCTGTGAGCGAAGATCAAGCTGCTTCTCATTCATCAAGCTGCCAAGACAATCGTGTATATACTTCATGGAGGTGATAAACTCTACCCTGCCGTGGCGGCTGTTCAGGCGCTTTTCCTCGTTGAATTTGTTATAGTACTCTTCTAATTCTGTCACGTATATTCCTCCCTGTATTATTCCTCGATATGCTCACGTCCCTGCGCAATGATTGTGCGCACATGTCCGTCTGCAAGCGAATAAAACACTGATTTGCCCTCACGTCTGCTGTTTACAAGCTTGTTTGCCTTTAATATCCTAAGCTGGTGTGATATGGCGGACTGTGTCATGTTAAGCACCTTTGCAAGGTCGCAGACGCATACCTCCGCTTCAAACAACACAAAGAGGATTCTGATCCGGGTGGAGTCGCCAAATACCTTAAAAAGCTCTGCAAGGTCGTAGAGCTCGGTTTCCTCAGGCATTGTATCATTTACTATTTTCAGAAGATCTTCGTGGATTTCGTTGCAGTCGCAGCATTCTATCTGTTCATTTATGTTTTCGCTCATGGTGTGGTGTCCTTTCTGCGTTATTTTTGCGTTATATTGCGTTATTTTTACTTTATTGGCTATGGGGCGGGTGCTCCGCATAAATTGCATGTGCCCTCGCTCAGTATTTCGATATTAAGACTCTGTAGGAATTATGATTTAGGTTTTGGCTATAGGACGCAACCGGCTTTTAGCGCCGTCCGTGGCGCTAACGCCTTGTCCGTGCGTCCATGCACGGACATTGCTGTGTTGTGACATAATTCCAACAGACTCTTAATATCTCCATATTCGCGATGTCACATGCAATTTCTGCAAGCACCCTTTGGTTTTGGCTCATTGAAGGGTATGGACGCGTCGTATTGGCGGGAGCGTAACTGCTCAGTACCTTCGCAGTTACGGGGCTGGTCCGGATGCGTGTAAGGGCACTGCAGGAATTTACTTAGCTTTTGTTTATTAGCTATTGCCGTTTAATTGTCTTTTGTTACTGTCACACTTTCGTGTGAACAGTAACTTCTTTATACGCGAAAGACAGAGTGCACCTCTTGGGTGCATTCTGTCTCGTATTTTTTATTTAATAATTCTGCTCTTTGAGCTCTACCTTTTTAGAGCTTGTGTACGAATAATGCGCGGATTGCATTTAGCACTGCTATCACCATTACTCCTACGTCTGCAAATATTGCGAGCCACATATTGGCTATTCCGACTGCTCCGAGCACGAGGCAGATCAGCTTGATGCCTATTGCGAAGTATGTGTTTTCATATACTATTCGCAGGCATTTGCGCGATATTTTTATTGCTTTTGCTATCTTTAGCGGGTCATCATCCATGAGGACGATATCTGCGGCTTCGATTGCTGCATCTGAACCCATGGCGCCCATTGCAATTCCGATATCTGCTCTTGAGAGCACCGGTGCATCGTTGATTCCGTCTCCGACGAAGGCGAGCTTTTCTTTGCTGCCCTTTCTTGCAAGCAGTTCTTCTACCTTTGCCACCTTATCGCCCGGTAAAAGCTCACTGTATACTTCATCAATTCCCAGCTCTGCTGCTACTGAGTCGGCTACTGTCCTTGAATCGCCTGTAAGCATTATTGTACCTTTTATTCCGGCTTTTTTCAATGCCTTTATTGCTGCCGCTGAGGTTGGTTTTATCTTATCTGAGATAAGGATATAGCCCTCATATCTGCCGTCTATTGCGATATGGACTATGGTGCCGACCTTGTCAGTTTCACTGTAGCTTAAGCCAAGCTTTTTCATAAGCTTGTAGTTTCCTGCCGCTACAGATACGCCATCTACCTTTGCGGTGATTCCGTGGCCGCTGATTTCCTCAACGTCTGTCACGCGGGTTCTGTCGATTTCCTTTCCATATGCCTTCTGTAAGCTCCTGCTGATTGGATGCGATGAGCTGCTCTCTGCAAGTGCTGCGTACTCGAGCACCTTTTCTCTATCGAGCGTATTGTCGTAGACTCCTGCCACCTCGAAAACGCCCTCTGTCATGGTACCGGTCTTGTCAAATACAACGTACCTGGTCTGTGATAAGGTCTCAAGATAGTTTGAGCCCTTTACAAGAACACCCTCGCGGCTGGCGCCTCCGATTCCTGCAAAAAAGCTGAGCGGAATACTGATGACCAGCGCGCACGGACAGCTTATTACAAGGAAGGTAAGTGCCCTGTATATCCAGCTGCCCCACTGTGGTGCGGCTGACATGAAAAGTATTCTGACAATCGGTGGCAATATCGCAAGTGCAAGTGCACTGTAGCAGACTGCCGGAGTGTAATACTTGGCAAATTTTGATATGAAGTTTTCTGATTTTGATTTCTTTGAGCTTGAATTTTCAACGAGGTCAAGTATCTTTGAAACCGTTGATTCGCCAAACTCTTTGGTCGTTTTAATCTTTAAAACACCGGACATATTGATGCATCCGCTGATTATCTCATCACCGCATTTTGCATCCCTCGGCACGCTCTCACCTGTAAGCGCGCTGGTGTTTAATGTAGATGAGCCCTCAACTATCACACCATCGATAGGAACCTTTTCACCGGGCTGTACCACGATTACCGAGCCGATAGCAACCTCATCAGGATCAACCTGGATGAGCTTTCCGTCCACCTCAATATTGGCATAGTCGGGTCTGATATCCATGAGCTCGCTGATATTCTTACGGCTCTTTCCGACTGCATAGCTCTGAAACAGTTCTCCTATCTGGTAGAAGAGCATAACGGCTATAGCCTCTGTATAGTCACCATTCTCATAAAGTGCAACCGCTATCGCACCTACAGTGGCAACCGCCATCAGGAAGTTTTCATCAAATACCTGCTTGTTTTTGATTCCCTTAAATGCTTTTTTCAGGATATCGTATCCTATAACCAGATAAGGCACCATGTAAAGCAGGAACCTGATAATTCCCTTAACCGGTATGAAATGTAATATAATCATGAGTACCGCTGCGATTATGATACGCACAAGTACTTTTTTCTGCTTTTTATTCATACGCCATAGCTCCATTCATTATAATCTCTTGATAATCACCCTTACTATAACGCAGGCATTGAAATAATATCGTTTGTCATTCCTGCACCCGACAATTTATAAGAAAATCTCGCAATCATCCTCTACCTTTTTACAGTTCTTAAGAACCTCCTGCATAACCGCCTTTGCATCCTGTCCCTCTTCAAACTCAACGCTCATCTTGAGTGTCATGAAATTGACTGTAGCATCCTTTACACCTGCTGTATTCTTTGCGGCATCCTCCATCTTGTTGGCGCAGTTAGCGCAGTCTACATCGATTTTGTAAGTCTTCTTCATAGTGGTGTTCTCCTTATTTAATGAATTATTTGTTTTACTGTACGTTTTTCATTGAACATATGAATGATTGTTCATATGTTGATTTTATTATAGCACCTTTTGCACTGTTGTCAATACACAATGTGCATCTAAACATAAAATTTATTCACATACTCTAATCACATAATTAATCTCATAGTTTATGATTCAGGCTTCATCTGTGATATTTTCTTTCCAGCTGCTTCCCTCTTCTATCCCATTTGCCGTAAGCCATTCATCCTCAACCTCTACATGACGCTGTCTGCCGTTTTCGTCCTCTAGATAAACCACGCATTTTGCTTTTGCGCCGTCTGCTCTTTCCTCACAGCCAAAATCAGCCTCATATATGTGTGTTACCGTATACATCTGCACTCTACCTTCTTTCATATGATTTTGCATGACATAAATATATAGAAACTTCCCACATGTACAGGTGGATGTATCCACTCCAAAATATCATGTGGGAAGCTGTTTATCAACTATATTTATTATTATAATGCTGCTTTAATCGCTGCAAGCAACTCATCATATGTCTCATATGCAGGAAGCTCAGGGTAGTCCTTCTTTATAGCATCTGTGCTTCTGAAAAGGAAACCTGCCTTGCTGGCCTGTATCATGCCTAAATCGTTGTGGCTGTCACCGCTTGCGATGGTATCATATCCGATAGACTGCAGTGCCTTTACAGTTGTAAGCTTTGACTGCTCACATCTCATTCTAAAGCCTGTAATCTCGCCATCTTCAGCAACCTCAAGCTCGTTACAAAAGATTGTTGGCCAGCCGAGCTTCTTCATGAGCGGGCCAGCAAACTGTGAAAATGTATCACTGATGATGATTACCTGTGTGATTGAACGAAGCTCATCCAAAAACTCCTTTGCGCCAGGCATTGGATCTATCTTTGCGATTGTCTCCTGAATTTCTTTTAATCCGAGTCCGTGCTCCTTTAAAATATTTATTCTATAGTTCATGAGCTTATCATAATCAGGCTCATCTCTTGTTGTCTTCTCAAGCTCAGGAATTCCTGTCTCCTTTGCAAATGCAATCCAGATTTCAGGTACCAATACTCCCTCAAGGTCTAAGCATACAATATTCATTTTGATTCCTCCGTGTGTTTTATTCTGTGGATTCCGATGAAACTCAATATAATTGTCAGGTAACTATTTAAGCAGCCTTGAATAGTTACCTGATATTTAGTTCACCGATTTAATCCAGTAAAGTATATCATACAAGACGACTGTCTACAATAGAATTATACGTGATTTTCAAAGGATTTTTCAGTAAATCATTATTACCGTCCATTACGCTCGTTGGCTTTTGCACACGCACCGGCTTCCGCAGAGAAGACGCCCTCATCATCTATGATATTTCCGCTCTCAACATGCTTTTTCAGGATATTGTTAAACGCATAATCCCAGATTTTCTCTGAGCCAAGTGCTGTGCGCTTATTTCTGCCGAGTATCTGCGACAGCTTTACACTGTGCTCACGCCATGAAAGCCCGTCCGATGCATCGTTTAGGAGCATTGGCTGGATATTGTCCATGGTGCGGGCAAATCTGGCTTCCGGTGTCTGCTGCGCCTCAAATTCCTCCCACAGCTTTAAAAGCGGCTCACCCTGTTCCTTTGGCAAGAGTCCGTATATACGCTCCGCCGCCTTCTGCTCACGCTCATGCTGTGTGGCCTTGCCTGCCTCATCATAGGCATATGTGTCTCCTGCGTCAATCTCTACTATGTCGTGTATCAAAAGCATTCCTACTGTCTTTAGCACGTCTATCTTCTCATTGGCATACTCGCTCAAGAGCATGGTCATGATAGCCATATGCCAGGCATGCTCCGCATCATTTTCCTTGCGGCTTGCATCAGCTAAATAAGTCTGGCGGAATATCTCCTTTTCCTTGTCGATTTCTCTGATGAAATCAAGCTGTTTTTCTAATCTTTCTTTTTGCTGCATCATTTTACTTGTTCCTTCTTCCTATCCTATCCGATTTTTAAATATGGTCTCAAGTGTTTAATCAATTCATGTACTTTTGTGCCTGGAGCTGAACTTGCAGGAGTTTTTCCTTCATTCATTGCATCCAAGCGTTCAGCATTTGTTATTGCAAAATCCATGAAAGGTTTTAAACTCATAGCCAATCTCCTCCTGCCAGCATATTTGTAAGATATGGATCTGCACCATAACGCCCTTCCAGATATTGTTTATCATAGGCTGCAGTACTATTTACTCGTTCATTGTTTTCTCTTCTGATTTCATATAGGGAATATATTTCACTTTCGTGCCTTTCATTTTCTGCCGCAAACCAAATTTCATCCCGTCTGAAAACTGTATTTTTCATTGTTGTCATATCATGGGAAGTAAAAAGTAACTGCGCTCCCTTTTTGTTTACATTCTTATTCTTAAACAATGAAATTACATAACGAAGCAGCTTAGGATGCAATTTTGCATCCAATTCATCAATAATCACCAGCCGACCTTCTTGCAGTGCTAACAAAATCACAGGTAATGCCGCAATCATTTTCTTTGTTCCATCTGACTCATCATTAAAACTTAATTCATAAATCTTTCCCTCTATCATACGCTGTGTATACAGTTCATGATTTTCTTCATCATACCGATAACCTGATACATCAATATCAACATCATTTAGTGCACGAACAATTTTCTTTCGATATGATTCATCATCAGAAAACATTATTTGTCTGTCTGCAATCGGATTTGCATAGTTTTTGACAATGCATGATTCAAACCACTTCTGAACTTCCACAATTACCGGTATATCATAGTTGATTGCCAAAAAAGATAAATATGGCATCTTGGGGTTTACCGAGCGGTTAATACTCGCTTTATTGATGCTTGCACCCAATGTAATTTCAGCACCTTCCCTATCAAAAACCATACCCGTTCTCTTTCCACCAATGGATTTCCAATACAGAGATTCTTCAACAATGTCATCCCCACATATTGATAAGTTGTACCTGTATTCATTTTTTTCCTGTCGGAAATACACTTCAAATTCTGTCGGCATTTTCCTAGATATTTCATTAAAATAGAATGGTGCCGCACTTATCTTCTGCTGAATAATAATCTTTTCTCTTGCCTTCTCCAATTCATATATTGGCTTAACCACTGTAGAAATCAAACATGAAAGAGCTAGTAACAGATTGGTTTTCCCGCCACCATTCGGACCATATATAACCCCTACGGGAAGAAGTGCATCTGCTTTCTCGCTTTTTAACAACGATTCTGAAAACTCCGGAATAGATGTTGCCTGAAAATCGAATGTTGTTGTTTCTTTATATGATTTAAAGTTTTTAAAAGAAAATTGACACAGCATCCTGATATTCCTCCCTCTGAACTGTCTTATTTGCACTTATTATATAATTAATATATTCGCTTTTCAAGTTTTATACCCATATTTCATAAATTTTATTTTTGAAATATGGGTATAAAAGTCATTTTTCTGATTTTATAATATTATTTTAAGTTTCCTTAGAAAATCTCCTTTACATACATAAAAATACAATGCCTCTACAGCGCATCCTTCATTGCTTTAACATACTCACCGACATACTTTGGTGAAGCCTCACCATACTCATCGATTATCTTTATGATGGCAGAGCCCACAATGGCACCATCCGAGATATCTGCCATCTTCTTTGCCTGCTTGGGTGTTGAAATGCCAAAACCGATAGCACATGGCACATTTGTGTTTTCTCTGATTACCTTGACTATTGAAGCCAGATCTGTCTTAATCTCGCTTCTTGTACCGGTGACTCCGAGGCTTGAAATCACATAAATGAAGCCGGTTGCCTCCTTTGCTATCATCGCAATGCGATCCTTTGATGTAGGTGCGATAAATGAAATAAGGTCCACATAATATTTCTCGCAGAGTGGTAAAAACTCTTCCTTTTCCTCATATGGGATATCCGGCAGAATGAGTCCGTCAATGCCTATTTCCTTACATGTACTGATAAACTTTTCTGCACCGTATGAGTAAACCACATTTGCATATGTCATGAAAACCATAGGGATTGTGACATCTTTTCTCAAATCTCTCACAAGGTCAAAAACCTTGTCTGTTGTAACTCCGGCTGCAAGTGCCTTTATGTTGGCGCCCTGGATTACAGGTCCCTCTGCTGTAGGATCAGAGAATGGAATACCAAGCTCTATAAGGTCTGCTCCGTTTGCAACTGCTTCTCTTACGATTTTTGCGGTTGTCTCTAAATTTGGATCACCACAGGTGATAAATGGTATAAATGCCTTGCCGTTTTCAAACGCACTTCTTATCTTACTCATAAATATTCTCCCCTCTGTATCTTGCTATTGCCGCGCAGTCCTTGTCGCCTCTGCCTGAAACAGTAACAACGATTATCTTGTCCTTGTCCATTGTAGGCGCCAGCTTCATGGCATATGCCACTGCATGTGAGGACTCGATTGCAGGGATGATCCCCTCTTTCTTTGCGAGGTATTCAAAAGCATTTACCGCTTCATCATCTGTTACAGGTACATACTGCGCTCTGCCGATATCGTGCAGATATGCGTGCTCCGGTCCGACTCCCGGATAGTCAAGTCCTGCAGAAATTGAATAAACCGGAGCAATCTGTCCGTATTTATCCTGACAGAAATATGACTTCATGCCGTGGAAAATACCAAGACGGCCTGTATTTACCGTGGCTGCAGTCTCAAAGGTATCTATTCCTCTTCCTGCTGCCTCGCAGCCGATGAGCTCAACTCCCTCATCCTCTATGAAGTTGTAAAAGCTTCCAATGGCATTTGAGCCGCCGCCCACACATGCGATAACCGCATCAGGCAGTCTGTGCTCCTTTTCAAGCATCTGCTCCTTGATTTCCTTTGAGATGACCGCCTGGAAATCTCTTACGATGGTAGGGAACGGATGTGGTCCCATAACCGAGCCCAGGCAGTAATGTGTGTCTGAAATTCTCTTGGTCCACTCTCTCATTGCCTCCGATACGGCATCCTTTAATGTGGCTGTACCTGATGTAACCGGGATAACCTCTGCTCCGAGCAGACGCATGCGGTATACATTGAGCGCCTGACGCTTTGTGTCCTCCTCGCCCATGAATACAACACATTCCATACCCATAAGGGCTGCGGCCGTTGCCGTTGCCACGCCGTGCTGACCGGCTCCGGTCTCAGCTATCAGTCGGGTTTTGCCCATTTTCTTTGCAAGAAGTGCCTGACCTAATACATTATTGATCTTGTGCGCTCCTGTATGGTTTAAATCCTCTCTTTTAAGGTATATTTTTGCTCCACCGAGATCCTTTGTCATCTTTTCTGCGTAGTACAGTCTCGATGGTCTTCCTGCATAATCGTTGAGAAGCTCTGTGAGCTCTCTGTTAAATTCAGGATCGTTTTTGTAATGATTGTATGCTTCTTCTAATTCTTTAACGGCATTCATGAGGGTTTCAGGAATGTACTGTCCTCCGTGAATACCAAATCTTCCGTTTGGATTTGTCATGATGTTTTCCCTTCTGATGTATATTTGTAAATATTTTGTTTTCTGTACTGAATAGTTACAGATATTCTTAAAACCATGAAGATACTTATATATCTCTATTAGCTTAATCGCAATTCATCAAGCTTAGCCTTTTTGTCGTCCGCTCTCATCAGCGTCTCTCCGATAAGCACTGCGTCAGCTCCGATTTCACGTATTGCCCTGATATCATCTGTGCTCTTTACACCACTTTCCGATACAAATATGATGTCATAGGGAATCAGGTCACGAAGCTTTCTGCTGTTAGCTGTATCAACTGTAAAATCCTTCAGATTGCGGTTGTTGACACCTATTATTCTGGCACCGGCTCTTACCGCCATCCCTGCCTCTTTTTCATTGTGTATCTCCACAAGGGCGCTTATGCCAAGGCTGTCGCAGATTTTTATGTATTCACCAAGCTGTTCCTCTGACAGTATAGAGCAAATTAAAAGTACCGCAGCGGCACCGAGTGTCTTTGCCTGATATATCTGATATTCATCAACCGTAAAATCTTTTCGGATGCACGGAATCGAAACCGTTTTTGCAATCTCCTTAAGATACTCATCCGAGCCTAAAAACCACTTCGGCTCTGTCAGTACCGAGATGCAATCCGCACCTGCTGCCTCGTATTCCCTTGCGATTTCAAGATATCTGAAATCCGGCTCTATAAGCCCCTTTGACGGCGAAGCCTTCTTGCACTCGCATATGAAGCTCAAGCCACCCTTTTTGAGTGCTTTTTCAAATGCAAAATCACAAAGCTTTTCGTTTTTCGTCTGAATCGCGATATTTTTTATTTCATCAAGGCTTATTTTTTTCTTGTCCTCTGCCACGCGGAGCCTTGAATATTCTGCAAGCTGGTCTAAAATATTCATCGCTTTTCCTTTCCTGTTTTGTGTGCTTAGCTGTTGCTTACCTCAATGAGCTTATCGAGTGTTTCAAGTGCTTTTCCTGAATCAATGATTTCTGCTGCAAGCTCGATACCCTCTTTCATGCTGTCGGCCTTTCCTCCTATATAAAGTGACGCGCCTGCGTTCATGAGTACTGCATTTCTCTTATTGCCCTTCTGTCCGCCTAAGATATCACGTACGATTTTTGCATTTTCCTCAGGTGTACCGCCTTTTAAATCCTCCTTTGTACAGCGCTCAAAGCCGAAATCCTCCGGTGAAATTACTGTGGTTCTGAACCATCCGTCCTTTATCTCGCATATCTTGGTCGATGCGCTCATGGAAATCTCATCGAGCTTATCCATGCCATATACTACCATTCCACGCTTTACTCCAAGGCTTACAAGCACCTGTGCAAGCGGCTCTACAAGATACTCATCATACACTCCCAGAAGTTGCATGGCCGGTGAACCCGGATTTGTGAGCGGTCCTAAAATATTGAATACGGTTCTAAAACCAAGCTCTTTTCTGATAGGTCCGACATATTTCATTGACGTGTGATATTTCTGTGCAAAGAAGAAGCACATGCCGACTTTATTTAAAAGCTCTACACATTTCTCAGGGCTCTGGTCTATGTTGACGCCGAGCGCCTCAAGGCAGTCTGCTGTGCCGCATAATGAAGAGGCTGCCCTGTTTCCGTGCTTTGCCACCTTCATGCCACCTGCTGCTGCAACAAGTGCTGAGGTTGTTGAAATGTTGAAGCTCTGTGCATTGTCTCCGCCTGTTCCTACGATTTCGAACACATCCATACCTGTTTTCACCTGTACCGCATGCTCTCTCATGGCCGCTGCACAGCCTGCGATTTCGTCTGTTGTCTCAGCCTTTGCACTCTTTGTTGAAAGAGCTGCAAGAAACGCTGCATTCTGGGTTGATGTTGTCTCACCGCCCATGATCTCATTCATCACTGCATATGCCTCATCATATGTGAGGTCTTCTTTGTTTACGATTTTTACTATGGCTTCTTTGATCATGATTATGTCCTCCTGTATTCCGGTAATATTTCGTTTATAATTTTGTTTATGATTTTGTTCTGCTATTTGTTTTCAATTCAACAACTAATATATAAATTCATTAAACGCTGCAATTTTCAATTAAGCTTTGATAAAATTACTAAGCATCTGCTTTCCGTCCGGTGTCATGATTGACTCCGGGTGAAACTGCACTCCGTATATCGGATATTCCTTGTGCTCAACAGCCATGATCTCACCATCATCTGTAGTGGCTGTAATCTTTAGGCAATCAGGCATCGTGTCCGCATCTGCAGCAAGTGAATGGTAACGTGCTACCTTTGCTTTTTTCGGGCAACCCTTGAATAAAAGGCTTTCTGTGTCAAACGATACATCCGATTGCTTTCCGTGCATGAGCTCCTTTGCATATGTGACTGTCGCACCATATGCTGCGCATATCGCCTGATGTCCGAGGCACACACCAAGGATTGGGATTTCCTTTCCAAGCTCCTTTGCCACAGCTATTATCACGCCCGCATCCTCAGGCCTTCCCGGTCCCGGTGATAATATGATGCGATCAGGCTTTAAAGCCCTAATCTCTTCAACTGTCATCTCATCATTTCTGATTACTCTGATATCAGGCTCTATCTCGCCGATTAGCTGATACAGATTGTAGGAAAAGCTGTCGTAGTTATCAATCAGTAAAATCATTCTTCCACCTCCTGTGAGACTTCCAGTGCCTTAAGAGAAGCCTTTGCCTTGTTTATGCACTCCTGAAATTCCTTCTCAGGATCTGAATCCGCAACTATTCCCGCTCCGCTTCTCACGAAAACCTTGCCGTTTTTCTTGTAGGCAATGCGGATTGCAATACATGTGTCCATGTTTCCTGTAAAATCTATATATCCGATCGCCCCTCCGTAAATGCCTCGCTTGTTGTCCTCAAGCTCTCCGATAAGCTGGCACGCTCTGATCTTTGGTGCTCCTGAAAGTGTTCCTGCCGGGAGCACTGCCTCTATTGCATCGAGTGCGTCGTACTCTTCTCTTATCTCTCCACGCACTGTCGAGCCTATATGCATCACATGTGAATATCTCTCTATGGAATGAAGCTTTTCTACTTTTACAGTTCCGAATTTACTTACCTTTCCGAGGTCATTTCTTCCTAGGTCCACGAGCATATTGTGCTCTGCGAGCTCTTTTTCGTCCTTAAGCAGCCCTTCCTCAAGCTTTTTGTCCTCCTCTGCTGTGGCACCTCTCGGCCTCGTGCCTGCCAGCGGGAATGTGTGAAGCACTCCATTTTCAAGCTTCACAAGTGTCTCCGGAGATGCTCCCGCAACCTCCACATCGGTTCCCGAAAAATAAAACATGTACGGCGAAGGATTTATCGTTCGAAGCACGCGGTAGGTATCAAAAAGGCTTCCCTCAAACGGTGCGCTCAATCTGTTGGATAAAACTATCTGGAAAATATCCCCCTCTTTGATATGGTGCTTTGCCTTCTCGACCATCTCACAATACTGCTCCTTATCAAAAAGCGGTGTGACCTCACCCAGCAGCTTGCCACCCATATTCTGTTTTTTCTCTCCGTGCATCAGAAGCTCCCTAAGCTGCTTTAGCTCAACAATCGCTTTGTTGTAGCCTGTTTCCGGAGCATCAAGTGACATATTTGCGATTAGTATTATCTTTTGGCACAGATTGTCAAATGCTATTACCTTATCAAAAAGCATCAGATCAACATCCTTGAAATCCTCCGTGTCCCTTGCTTTTCCTCTGATGCTTTTCTCCTTGTAGCCCAGATAATCATACGAAAAATAACCCACAAGGCCACCTGTAAAAGAAGGCAGATAATCAAATTTCGGACTCTTGTACTCTGAAAGAATCTGTCTGATGTACTCTGAAGGATTTTCCGTCTCCACCGAAAGCTTTCCAAGCTTCATGTGACCATCTATACAGTTAATCTCAAGCTTTGGATCATATCCCAAAAATGTATATCTTCCCCAGGCTTCATTGGCTTGTGCTGATTCAAGCAGATAACAATGTGTTGAAACATTCTGCAGAATCCTCATAGCCTCTATAGGTGTGATAAAATCTGATAATATCTCACAGCTTACAGGGAGAATGTCATACTTCCCGGTTTTTGCTATTTCTTTAACTTCGGTCAGTGTAGGTGAAATTTTCATATGCTTGCCTCCAAATTTTGTATGGTAGTGAATAAATGTCCAATGTTCAACCGTGAACAAATGCCCAACATACAAGCTCGAATTCGCCTTTTCAAGGCTTCTCCGCAGCTTGCGCTGCTACAATTCTCGCTTTATGTTGTACAACCCAATGTTCACTTGAAATCTCGCATGCGAGCATGCAGACTTGCAAACTCCATTGTCCCTCTTTGTTCACTAAAAAAACGCCCTTGACAGAATTTTAGTTCTGTCAAGGACGAATAATCTTAACTATCCGCGGTGCCACCTTGAATTCACGATAAAGCTCGTGCGCTTGGCAGGATACCAACATATCCCGGACAAATGACGTATGCCCTCACGTCGCAGAATACTCTGGATATCTGGATGAATGATAAATCCATTTGACTGCGCCCTCAGCGGTCCATTTGACAACTTGTTTCACACCTGATTCTCAGCACCACAGGCTCTCTGTAAAGGCATCATTGCCGTTATCTCCGCTTCAACGGTTTACAACTTATTAAATTGTCGAAACAGTTTAAACTGTTTTCACTTCTTTAACGATTTAATACTTTATCTTGCTAAATTTGTTTAGAGTTTATCACTCCTTTTTGTGTTTGTCAACATACATTTTACATTAAAATATACTCCATCTGGCGTTCCTTTGTCTTAAGCCCCATCTTCTCATAAAATTTCTCAGCAGATGTGTTTCCGCTCCATACATTGAGAGTGACCTCGTAGCAGCCGAGATGCTTTGCCTCATTCTTGACATATTCAAAAAGCTGCTCTCCGATATGCTGTCCTCTGGTCTTTGCATCTACACACAGATCATCTATGAAAAGTGATGTAAACGGCACCATGTTGTTTGAAAACGGCTGCTGTCTTATCTGACAGAATGCGTATCCCATGCATACATCGTCATCATCTGCCGCAACATATATCGGCTTTATATCGTCCTTTATCATTTCCGCAAGCTCTTCATTTGTATATTTTGTCGTTCCCGGGATAAAAATATCCGGTCTGATATCGGCATGGATCTGAAGCACCTGCTCTAACAATTCTATAAGTCTTGGTATGTCTTTTTCGTGTGCTCTTCTAATATTCATTTTTGAGAATCATCCTTCCTGTTGTCGTTAATGTATAGTTTTTATATTTCAAAATAAATCCAGCATATTATCGAGATAAATGTGCTCTCTGACATGTATCTGATACTGTGGCTTCGTCATATAGTAAAGCAGAAATTCCAGTATCATGGCACTTCCAAGCCCTCTGCCCTCTATTTTAAAATTGCTAAAGCCCATCGGCAGATAAGTGTTCTTTATATCATCTACTCCAATAAAGCCGGGATTTTCCATTGCCTTTGAAAAGAGATATCCTTGCCCCGCATCAGGCGCAGTGCAGTAATGCTCCGGGCAATCATCGCCCAGATTTTTGCGGCTAACCGTCTCGTAGCATTTCTTCCTGTCCATGCAGCCAAACCAGCAGCACTCATTGCACAAAAATTCTACTTTTTCCTTTTGATGCTGTGATAGTGCTTTCAGATTGTCAAATGATTTGTTCAGCCTAAAATCCGGTACCACATAGCGGAATTCCTCTCTGTTTAGCTCATTTTCAAATTTACAAAAATCCGTCAGAACCTTTGTGGTTGAAGACACAAAATAAAAGTCAGGGTAGTTTTCTTTTATGTAATCAAGCAGAATATCTGAGTAGATGATTATGCCGTTTCCAAAGCCCCTGCTTCGCTCATTATCTCTGCCTATATCAAATATCCTGCACAGTTCGTTACATTTTTTGTCAGAAAGATGCTCCTTAGTAAGCAATGAATTGCTAAAGGTAAGTCTCGCGGATATCCCATATTCCTGCATCAGCTTAAGCACTTCCTTCGAATCGTGCTCACCAAAACCGACACGGCCTCCGCCCCATATGCAGTCTGCCGGTGCACCGTATATTGAGCCTATGTCGCACCAGTCATAGAAATATTCCCGGTGCTTGCGGTATAGTGGGAGAAATTCTTTGTATAATTCATAAAATTCAAACAATCCCGGTAGATGATAATACGCTTTCATTTTGACTCCTTATTATGATCTGCTGAACCTGTGCTCATTTTAATAATTTTCAATCACATATTCCTCAAAAAGCGGCAGCGTAAAATACACATATCCCCGTATCTCTCCCGATACAATTCCCTTTTTTATAAGGCGCTTACGATACGGATTGAATTCGTTTGTCTCCATCCCAATTGCATCCCTGATTTCTTTTATTTTTCCGCTTTGTACATCTGCAATCCCCTTTGCAACCATGCGATCCTTCTGAGAAAGCTCCGACCAGATTTTGTCATATACAAATTCGCTCAGATACTGTTCATACTCGCCCAAAATGCCATTGTAGTCGCCACCATTGTTCCACGTCAGATATCCTAAAACCTGAAATGCAAAAGGATATCCTTTGGTCAGCCCCGCCATCTGTGCTGCTTTCTCCGGTGATATGTTAAAAATAGTTTTATACTTATTGATTATTGCTGCGTTATTTAATGGTTTGAGCTGGATTTTAGGTGCTCTGTACAAAAATGTAAGACTCTTCTCATTCTGAAGCTCCTCAATATTTTCATACAATCCTGTTCCTAATAGAAATACAGGCAGCTCATGTCTTACAAATATCTGAAAGGCTCCGGCAAAAACCTTCATGTACTCACTATTTGTCATCTCATCTATCGTAATAAGCAGTCTCTTACCACTCTTTTTAAGCCTTTCCAAAATCTTTATAATAGCTGTCTCTGCATCTGTAATCGGCTGTGTTCCCTCTATAGATACTCCAAAACCGAAAAATGATAGATCGAGCTTTGCCGATTTTATAAGTCCCGCACATATATTATCACTATTCAATTTTGAAAGCATTGCAGGCAGCAGCTCTGTTGCCGGATTGAGTTCTATAACCACCCAGTCATCATTTTCTCTTAGCCTATGCGAAATTTCTGTCATCATTACTGTTTTTCCTGAACCTCGCACACCGGTAATTATAAACATCTGCTGATTTATTGTATCCGCTGTAAAATTCTCAATTATCTCATTAATCTGTACCGGACGGTCTACCGACTCTAGTGGACTTCTTCCAAATGTAAGCGTGAATGGATTTTGCATATCAGCCTCCCATTTTTACTGTTGTTTACTGTTTTGAATTTGTTTTACTGTCTTTTACTGTTGTTTACTGTTTTGGTTTCATTTTACTGTTGTTTACTGTTTATGTCAAGATTACAGTTAATGATAATTCGTATCATATAAACCATTTATGCTGATTTGCATTTTTGTAGTAACCGGTTGCCGTTGTAAAATAGTTACTGGTCACACTGTCAGGCATGAACAGTAACATAAAATAAACCCCGGAGCGTATTGTATGCTTTGATAGCATATCAATATCTCGCTCCGGGGTTTCTATTTACGCCTGATTTAGTTTAAGAAATTCTGTATGATAACTTCCTCTGCCTCTTCCTCTGTAAGTCCGAGTGTACGGAGCTTGAGAAGCTGCTCGTCGTTTATCCTGCCGATTGCTGCCTCATGTATGATAGCCGCATCGATATTTTTTGCCCTGATTTCAGGGATTGAACCGACCTCTGCATGATCCATGATGATAGAATCACACTGGATATGAGCCTGGCATTTGCTGTTACCGATAGCATTCGGATGGAAGGTCTGGACTGAGTTTCCTTTTCCTACGGATCTGGAAACAATCTGTGCAGAGCTGTCCTCTCCGTTTAACTGCACCTCGATATTTGACTCCGCCTTCTGCTCTCCATCTGTCATGAGACGCTCTGTAACATAGAGCTTTGCGTTCTTTCCAAGCTCCACATTGGTCTCACGGACTGTAGAATCAACACCCTTTATCTGTGCTGTATCGAGAGTGAAAACAGAATTCTCACCCACAAATATATTTGTTACAGGGTTGAGCACTCTCGCACCTGTTCCGTTTCCCTCGCCGTAGTGCTTTTCCTCATATCTGACATTCGCATTTTTGCCCACATGGAAGGTATGGATGCCGTCGTGTCTGCTCTCGTTGCAGCCGCTGTTGTGGATTCCGCAGCCTGCCACAATCCTTACATCTGCGCCATCTTCCACATAGAAATCGTTGTATACAAGGTCTGTCATGCCTGATTTGCTGAGTACTACTGGGATATAGACAGCCTCTCCGTCGGTCTTTCCATCAATATAAATATCAATGCCGGGCTTGTCCGTCTTTTTCTTTATCTTGATATGCTCGCTGTCTCCGTGGCAGATTGATGTGCCGTTTTCACGCAGATTAAAGGCACCGGTCTGACTGAATTTATTATCATTTATGACGTCCAATACGCCCTCTGTTACGTTGTCAAGCTTTACCATATTATGCTCTTCCCTCCAGTCTCTCTACGCATTTGTGACATTTCTGTACACCATTGAGATAAGGCAGCACCTCGTCCTTTGTGCCGATTTTCTTGATTTCTCCGCCATCAATTATCATGATGCGGTCTGCCATATTTATTATTTTCTCCTGATGTGAAATCACTATGAGGCTCTGCTTTTTCTCAGTATGGATTTCCTCGAATTTCTGTATGAGCATTGAAAAGCTCCACAGATCGATTCCAGCCTCCGGCTCGTCAAATATACAAAGCGAATGCTCCTTGGCAAGCACTGATGCAATCTCAATTCTCTTCATCTCTCCACCTGAGAGTGTGCCGTCAATCTGGCGGTAAATGTAATCCTTTGCACAGAGTCCTACCGCGGTGAGAAGGTCGCAGCACTCCTTGTCTGAAAGCTCATCCTTTGCGGCAAGCTTGAGCAGCTTCATGACTGTCATTCCCTTAAATCTCGGTGGCTGCTGGAATGCAAAGCCTATTCCCGCATTTGCCCTGTGATTGATGTCGAGCTCTGTGATATCCTGTCCGTCAAGTATAATCTTTCCGCTGTCCGGTGTCTGAATACCTATCAGGGTCTTTGCCAGAGTGGATTTTCCACCTCCGTTTGGTCCGGTAATGACAAGCATTTCTCCGTCCTCTACCTGAAATGATATATTGTTCAGAAGGCATTTCTTTCCGCCCTCATCATCTACGTTTAAAGTTAAATTTTCTGCTTTAAGCACGATTTTCACCTCATTTTTTATTTATGATACAGCATAAAATCCTTCTCCTGCTGTTCTTATTACTTTTTCCGTTTACCGTTCACATTCACACATTAGTATGCCCGGCAATGATTACAGTATAACATAATAGTAAACGTTTACAAGGTATAAACTCTCTGGTACTCACTAAAATACATATTGTGGCTTTTTATAAAAAGTTTGCTTATCTACTAATTTCCCTTATCATTGAATACTCATTGCACAAGGTTCCGTCATTTTGTCTGATAGAATTAAATTTGATGCCAGTTATCCTGAAGCCCATCTTCTCATAAAGTGCTCTCGCCCTGCTATTGCCCTCAATAAAATCCAATTCCATCTGTAATATATTCGGATTGCTTTCTGCTATTTTTATCATTTCCCGGAACATTCTCGTTCCGATCCCCTGATTCCAGAATTCGCTCAGCAAACCGATTGCCACATTTGCCCTGTGTCCGGTTTTCGCGCGTTTATTCCACCAGACCATGCAATTTCCGGCAATTTTTCCATCTGCTTCACAAACCAGCAGCGTATGTGTATCCGACAAATTGCAGCTATTTATGAAATCAATCTCCTGCTCGATGGTCCGGGTCTCACATTCTTCCGGTGTCCTCAGTAAGAAATCCGTTTCACCGGTTGACTTTTTCATGTACTCTATAAGAGCTTCGGCATCCTTTTCATTTGCACTTCGCAAAATGGCAGTTCTGCCGTCTTTTAATTTAAATTCGATATCTTTTATTATCATATTTTCTATAGTACCAACTTCCTATTGATTTTTATATTCTATCTATGATAAACTATCGACAATTAATGGTAGTTGCAGCTTAGACAGAGCGAGACGAAAGTTTCCCTCTGTCTATTTTTTTGTGCTTTTACATGCATGAAGCCTTGTATACACTTCAAGTCTTTTTCAATTATCGCAGCTATCAAGAGCCTATTGTAACTACTCGTTACAGCTATATTTATTTTACATAACAGGAGGATTTAAGAAAAATGCCAAAGAACAGATTACAGGAAACCGTTTTTACCATCATGATGGTGCTTGTCATGGTTTATGCCATGATATGCTACAATATTGCCCTTGAAACAGGTGGTATGAAGAACTTTGTTTTTAAGGCCGCATTAGGCGAATTTCCTATCATGATTGTTGCCGGTTTTATTCTCGATACATTCATTGCCGGACCACTTGCCAAAAAATGCGCTTTCAAAATAGTCACACCGGGAAAGGACAGACCTATTGCTATAATCCTTGCAATTTCCGTCTTCTCAATCTGGTTTATGTGTCCTATGATGAGCTTTATCGCTACCATCCTTTTCAATGGTGGTTTTAATTCACAGATATTTGCGACATTCTGTGAGCTCGTCGTAAGAAACTTTCCAATGGCCTTCTTCTGGCAGCTCTTTGTTGCCGGACCACTTGTTAGATTCATCTTTGGAAAAATCTTCCGAGAGAACTAATTTAAATGTAAAAAATGTAAAACCGGGCATAATAGCCTGCCCGGTTTTCACTGTTCATCGTAACTGTTAAGAATCACACCATGCATATTCACACAAAAGCTCATTGCAGGTGTATTCTCGCTTCTTAAGAATTTCCTTCTTTGAATACTCCTTCTTAGAATACTCCCTCTATAAAGCCTTTCATATCATCCTTAGACACAAGACCAATCTGCTGACCGGCAACCTGACCGCCCTTGATTGCAATAACTGCAGGAATATTCATTATACGATACTCTCTTGCCAGATCAGGATTCTCGTCCACATCAATATTGTAAAACTCCACATCTGTGATTTCATCAGAAAGCTGCTCCATTACAGGCGCAAGCATCTTGCATGGACCGCACCACTCTGCCGAAAAATCAACAATGATAGCCTTATTATTTTTAACCTGTTCAAATTCACTGCTATTAATCTTCTTTACCATAGTTGTTCTCCTTCCATCTGTCGAACGAATTATTTTCGTTGCACCTATACAGCAGTAAAAAATAACTGCTATACTATAGTACACCAAATAAGAAATAACAATGCTTCAGAAACTTATTATTCGATGTACTAGCACTACTATAATACATAAATCAGATTATGTCACATAAAAATATTATAAACCGTAAAATTTATCATTTATCACGATTAATTCTTTTTGTGCTCTGCCATGTAGGCCTCTATATCCTCTGTGGTTCTGATGATATCCTCCGACAGACACACTGCACCATCCTCGGTGATAAGCACATCATCCTCAATCCTGATACCGATTTCCCATTCATCTATATACAGTCCCGGCTCATCACTGATGATTGCTCCCGGACGAAGCCTGCTGTTTGAGTCAACTGTCACGTCATGCACATCAATTCCCAGATGGTGTGACACACCATGCATGTAATACTTCGAAATCTCTACAGAATTCTTTATCAGTCCAAGCTTCATAAGCCCGTCTGCAAGCACATCCTTACATACTTCATTTAATTCCTTTGTAGTCATTCCCGGCTTTGCAACCTCGACAATCTTTCGGTTTGCGGCAAGCACGATATCATATACCTGTTTCTGGCGCTCGGTAAACCTGCCATTTACCGGATATGTTCTCGTAATATCCGAATTGTAGCCATCTATTCTGGCTCCAAGGTCAAGAAGAACCAGTGTTCCGTCCTCCATCGTCTCACGATTTGTGTCATAATGAAGCATTGTTCCATTCATTCCGCTTCCGGCAATTGTAGGAAAAGCTGTCCACTCTGCCCCACCGCGTCTTATGATATATTCAAAATCTGCCTGTGCCTGATATTCCTTCATGCCCGGCTTTAAATTAGCCATCACATTGCAAAGTCCGTCCTTTGTGAGAGCGATTGCCTTTTTGGTCAGCTCAATCTCATCCTCATCCTTCTGCATACGCTCTTCTGCCACAAGCGGGAAAAGATTCTTCACAGCAACTCCCGGATAGTCTGTCTTAAATTCATTTGCTTTTACCACATTGTAATCCGGCAAATCCACTTTCTGATGACGATACGTGTCAAAATATGCTGTGTATACATCCTCACGCGTCATTATCCTGTCCAGTGTGCTCTCAAGCTCATAAATATATTCTACTTCATCAATTCCTGATATTTCCTCGGCTTCCTCCATAGTCACCTTTCTACCGTACCAGCGCTCCATCGTAGGGTCTGCCTCCTCTATGAAGAGCATTGTCTTAGCAGGCTCTACACATTTATCCAGGACAAGGACCATGTTGTCACGTCTAAGTCCGGTCAGATAGAAGAAATTGCGGTTAGCCTGTGCTGTGAATAAATCATACTCATCTGCACTCACATGGTGCTCGATGCCTGAGTACAATATTGCTATAGAATTGTCCTCCATCTTGTCTAAAATTCTTTGTCTTCTGCTTTCAAAATCCATTTTGCTGCCTCTTATTTCATATATTTTTTAAAAAGTGAACATTTCAACGTAAGTTTTTCATCAATGACATTCACTTTTATATTCGTATTAATCTAGTTATATTTATCATCTGCATTAATTTCTGACATATACCCAGCAGTTATAATGCCTGCTGGCAACGCAACAATTGCAATTCCAAACAATGAACTAATCATTGTAAGAATTTTTCCTATACCTGACGTAGCATAAATATCTCCATAACCAACTGTTGTCAATGACACGGTTGCCCAATAAATCGCATCAAAAAAACTATTAAAAGTATCAGGTTCGATATTAAACATTACAAGTGCCGTCACAAATATGTACCCCATAGCTAGAAAAGCAACTATTGTAAGACTATCCTTTTGCCTTTTAAATACCCTGACAAGTATATCAATATTTTTTGAATATCTAAAACTCTTAAATACTCTAAACACCCTAAATGTTTTAATAAGTCTTGTTACTCTTAAAAGTTTAATTCCACTATTAATTATCATAAAAGAAGGTAATATGGATAGCAAATCAATTATAGCCATAGCTGTAAATGGATATTCAATATAAGAAACTTTTCCTTTACCAAGCTTATAATCTGCTGTAAACAGTCTTAACATATAATCACCAACAAATATTATTGTTGTAATCCAATCCATAACATTAAAAACACCATTCTGCTCCTTGAATGCTAATGGTACCAGACTAGCAATGATACACATCATCATAAAAATATCATATGCTTTACTTAATGAATCACCGTCTTCACTTACTTCAATAATCTCATATATTCTTCTTCTCATTTTTCTTTATATACCATTCATTAAACTGTTTCGCTAATAATTTTATACTACTTACAGTTGTCACATGTTTATACATTTCATTCGGTTTTATCTTCATTCAGATGATAATCATATTAGCATTATCTCTGCAACATCTTTTATTTAATTCACTCGCTTCAAATAATTTTTCTTACCATTATTTTATAATAATACCACAATTCAAATAAAAAAACACCCCAGAACCGAAGTTCTGAGGTGTAATATACTCTTGATATTCTCTTTAATCAATTATTTTTCTATAGTGTCCTCTTCCTATAAACTCTATAATTCCATTATCTCTTAACATTTGTAATTGCTGTCTTATTTTATCTTTTATATGATGATTGTCCGGATGTTTTCCTGCAAGCATCTTCTCAAAACTATACATCTGCTCTAACGTAAAATCCCTGTCTTCAATTATATTAACACAATTCAACACGTCCAACATCCAGCCCCTTGTTTCCAACTTACTACCACGTAAAAATTCTGTTCTATGCACCTTTTCCATTATCTTTTTAACAGATATTTCCTTTTCATTTTGTACAATGTAAATTCTTCCTTCATTTGGAATCCTGTTCAATAAAATATTACAGCCCGTCCATCCTGCTCTTCTAGCTGTTTCTGCCAATGGCTTTCTCTTTTCTATTATATCCGGTGAAAAGAAATATTTTGGTACCATAACAAAATTTTCAATCTGTAGGCTAATTTTATTATAGTGCATAAAGAAAAAATTGGGATTATTGATTGAGGTTATCCTCTCTATCATTGTATTATATGCACCATCATTTATCTTATTACTGATAGATGCGCCTTTACTTTTCAATTCATACTCTTCCTTACAGGATGGACAAAAGAAATCAGCAACTGGTCTGTTATTCTCAAAATGTGAAACATATTTATTTCCACAATATGGACAAAACATATTATTATTTACCCAGTCTTCAGTTATAACTCTTATTTTTTGTGCATTACTCGAATAATTATCAGCTTTTCTTCCATCCATCTGTAAATTCAAAATTATCACTCCAATACCGTTTGATATAATACACTATTAAAGCGTGTTCTTATCTTTTCAATGTTTTCTTTTAAAATTTCTATAAGAATACAACTTCTCTTTTTATTCAATGCAGCTACACCTACGGCTCCACTACCTGCAAACGAATCTAATATTATTTCTCCCTCATATGTAACATATTCCAATATTTCTTCACAAAGTTGTACCGGTAATTCACTCTGATGTATTTTATTTTTCCTGGCTACCGGCTGCACATCAAACATAGCAGGCAGCATACCATTACATCCACTCATATAACATTTTTTCCCGGTTAAATCAGATTTCTTCTTATCATATCTCATATTTCTAGCTTTTCCTTTTGAAAAAATCATTATATCCTGTGTATTCTTTGCTTTTCTCCCTGTATTACTCACAAAGGTTCCTTTTTTCCATGATACCTTAGAATAATAAACAAATCCGGCCTCTTTTGCATATTGCTTAATTTGATAAAGATACTCATAATTATTCTCATTCTCTGCAGGTAATACCTCGACCAAAAAACAACCTGCTTTTAAAACTCTTGCTTTTTCCTTAAAATCATCAAGTGTATATCTAAAACAATCATATTCTGCAAAAGCCCGTGTTCCACCTTTATTTGATTTTTTATCCAGCCACGGATGATCTGTCAAAATACAATCAATGCTATTATCTCCTAGCATAGATAAATCTCTGCCGTCTCCTTCAATTAATATACACTGTTCATCCTTATTGTCAATTGTACAATATACGCCTTTTGATATTCTCTCAAACCTAATACCTATTTTCTCATAAATACGAGCTCTAACTGTTTCCTTCGGTTTATCAGCATTTTGCTGGTATGCCTCTTTTAATGAGAAGCTTTCATTATCCTTAAAACAATTAAATATCTTTTCTGCTAATGTCATTTCGCACTACCTCCTTAGATTTTGGATCTTGATCCTATCATAGGAGGCGCTCAAATAAAAGTACTATTTTTATATTTTATCTTTTAAATAGAATAATATGGTGATCTAATGTTTTCGCAACAATATTATTCCATCAATCCTAATATCCCCTGTTCACTCCAATACTCATTTGGATATATTGATAATTCTTCTTTATGCTTACGAATAATTCTTTCCGGTGTTTTAGTATTATCGTAAACATGCACAATATCACATATATTAAGCAGTTCTTTTATGTTATTAATTGATTTGTAATATCTCTCGATAACTTTATCGCTAGCAACATTATGTCCACCTGCCGCCACACGAGATTCAATTCTGGCAATATTAATTTGTGGATCAACTGTTAACACAAATACACATTTTATGAAATATCCCTCTTCTTTTGCTTTTCTCAAAATATTTAACTTATATTCAGATGACAAAACAGTTTCAAATGTAAAATCTTCTTTCTTGGCAATTGATTCATATCTCATCCGATCAACCAAAACAGCAGCTTCCATATTATTCATTCCCGTAGTCGCAACAACATCATCGGCATTAGTATATTTACCAACTTTATCAAAAAAAGCTGTTATTGTACTTTTCCCCGAACCATTTGGTCCCGCTAATACAAGAATCATCGGTTTTTTATTCTGCATATTTTCTTTCCCCATTTGCATACTCTACATAAGCCTGTTTCTTTTCATTATCATAACCAGCTATAGGTTTTTTACATATTTTCGCTTTATTTATTGCTGCCTTAACAGCTTCAACTGCCCTTTCGTCCATTTCATTATCCGATTCTGTCAATGTACTCTTCTCTTCTTCTCTGGATACAACTTTTATAATTCTACCACTCT